>ODAI014184811.1_pt1 | contig 24389 bp, 23 predicted proteins | sample 1539321 | NCBI WGS metagenome assembly ODAI01 (sample SAMN02144231, study PRJEB22623) | gut metagenome | biome: sheep rumen | host: Ovis aries | place: New Zealand | reverse complement strand
CCAGCGGAGACATCCTGGTGGATGGCCTCGGCGTCGGCGATGTGGGGAACATCGTGCTTCGGGACCGGAAACTCCTGTCGGAGGGCGGCCTGATCATCGTGGTGGCCGCGATCTCCAAGGAAACCGGTTTTGTGTGCACGGACCCGGAGATCATTTCCAGAGGCTTCGTGTATGTCCGGGAAAATGAAGATCTGATCCAGGCGGCCCGGACGGCGGCCAGAGAATGTCTGGAACGCTACAAGCGGGAAGGGATCAAAGACTGGGCCGTTCTGAAGAATGGCGTGAGAGATGAACTTCGGAAATTCATCTTCCACGAAACCAAGAGAAGTCCGGTGATTTTACCGATATTTATAGAAGTTTAGAGAAGGAAGCTGCAAGTTGGAAGCTAAAAAGCCAGCTGCCAAGAGCTCCAAACTCCAACCTTAACAAGGAGGTAGTCATGAACATTTACGATATCGCTCACAATTTAGCTAGAGCAATCAAAAACAGTGATGAATTCAAGAATTACAAACAGATCAAAGAAGAAGTGACTGCTGTTCCGGAACTGAATGACATGCTGGTGGATTTCCAGCAGAAGCAGTTCCAGATCCAGGCGGCCCAGCTGTCCGGTCAGGAGATCGACCAGGAACTGATGAATAATTTCCAGCAGTCTCTGCAGATCCTGACGGCGGACCCGAAAGCGGCCCAGTACCTGCAGGCGGAAATGTCCTTCGCTACAATGATCTCTGACGTTTATAAAATCTTAGAGGATGCGATGAAAGTTGACTAATTTGGAAGAATATTTACCGAAAAGGCTCACAGCGGCCTGCTCCGGGATCGAAGCGCTGGGCGCGGATGCGGTGCTGATCTCCAAGCCGGAGAACGTCGTATATCTTTCCGGCATCAAATCCACCAATTGCTTCCTGATCCTGACGCCGGAAGAGTCCTATATCTTAACGGATTTCAGATACATCGAAGCCGCAGAGAACAATCAGGCGGGGCTGTATCCGGTGATGCTGGACCGGGGGAAGAACCTGTTTGATGTGATCAAGTCCATGAAGATCCGGACTCTGGCGGTAGAAGAGGAGGACATCACCTATCATTTCTTCAAGGAACTGAGTTCGAAGTTCAAGGGGAAGATCTGCAGCGCTTCTCACCTGGTGGAGGATCTTCGGATCATCAAAGATGATTACGAGAAAGAATGCCTCAGAAGAGCGGAGGAGATCGGCGATATCGCGTTCTCTCATATCTGCTCCATCCTGAAGGAAGGGATGACCGAGAAGGAAGTGGCCCTGGAACTGGAATACTGTATGCGAAAGAATGGTGCGGAGGGCCTGTCCTTTGATACCATCGCCGTTTCCGGCGTTCGCAGCAGCATGCCTCACGGTGGCCCCACGGATAAGAAAATCGAATACGGGGATTTCCTGACCATGGATTACGGGTGCATGTACCGGGGGTATTGCTCGGATATGACTCGGACAGTGGCGATCGGCGAAGCGACGAAGGAGATGCGGCGGATCTATGATATCGTCCGCAAGGCGCAGCAAAAGGCGCTGGAAGCAGTTTCTCCCGGAAAAACAGCTTCTGACATTGACAGGATAGCCCGTAATATTATAAAATATGAGGGATACGGAAACCATTTCGGTCACGGCACCGGACACGGTGTCGGATTGGAGATCCACGAGGCTCCCACTGTGAACACCACAGGCAAGACCCTGCTGAAGCCGGGGATGGCTGTGACGGTGGAACCGGGGATCTATCTGCCGGGAGAGTTCGGCGTACGTATCGAGGATCTGGCATTGGTGACCGAGACCGGGTATGAGGTCCTTTCCCATTCGGATAAAGATTTGATCATTATATAAAACGGAGGAATGAATTATGGTATATGCAGGTGATTTTAGAAAAGGCATCACATTTGAAATCAACGGGGAACCCCATGTAGTACTGGATTTCCAGCATGTAAAACCGGGGAAAGGCGCAGCTTTCGTACGGACGAAGTATCGGAACATCCTGACCGGTGCGACCCGTGAAGAAGCGTTCAACCCGAATGATAAATTCCCGAAAGCACACATCGAAACCAAGCAGATGCAGTATTTATACAGCGATGGCGAGCTCTATTACTTCATGGATCAGGACACCTATGATCAGATCCCGCTGGCAGAAGAGCAGGTTGAAGATGCTATCAAATATCTCAGAGAAAACGATGTTGCTACCATCAAATTCTACAAAGGCAATGCATTCCTGGTAGAAGCACCGAACTTTGTAAATCTGACCGTAACTGAAACAGAGCCGGGCGTAAAGGGCGACACCGCTACTAACGTTACAAAGGCTGCTACCGTGGAAACCGGTGCTGTCGTTCAGGTCCCGATCTTCATCAACGAAGGCGAAAAGATCCAGATCGACACCAGAAGCGGCGAATATCTGGGCAGAGCAAAGGAATAATCATGATCGAAACGAAGCGGTTGGCCAGGATCAATGAGCTGGCTCATATTGCAAAAGAACGGCAGCTGACTCCGGAAGAGCTGAAGGAAAGAGACATTCTCCGAAAGGAATTTCTTGCTGCGTTCCGAGCCAATTTCAAGAAGCAGCTGGATAATATCGACATCGAATACATTGACTGATCCGTATCAGTCAAATGAATAGGGGTAACAATGAAAGCGTTTATATCATCTCTGATCAGGATCTTTTTTCTGGTTGTGATCACGGTTGCGGGTACCTATGGGGTGCATTACTCCTTTTCCTATGGACCGGAAAAGGGGATGCTTTACTGCGGCATCGTAGCCATTATATGTACTCTTATCCTGCTCATCAAAAATCGTTTTGTGGGGATTTGTTATTTCTTCTGGGTCCTTCTAAGCGTGGGAGCAGTAGGATATCTGTGGTACCAGCCTATGACTGTGTCCGGACTGGATCTGAACCGATACATTTTCGGGCAGGATTTCTACAGCAGCTTTTTCATGGGGATCATCTTCTGTCTGATCTACGGCGGTTTTGTTTTCGCATTCACGGGGATCCTCGGAATGATCCGGGGCGTCATCCGGGCGAAGAACGAGATCGAGGTAGACGATTACTACGAAGAACCTGTCGAGTATGAAGATTATGACGACGAGGAGGAAGAGGAAGAAGAGGAAATCGAATCTGAATCCGAATCTTCGGTTCCGCCGGAAGCAATAACAGAGAACAAAGAATAAGATCAAATGCGGCCCTGCAAATGCAGGGCTGTTTTTATGATTCTTCTTGAAACACCTGTTGGAATGGTTTAAAATAGGTTCATGAAATCTGACTGGGAGAAGTGTTTTGGAAGTACTACTGGTTCTGAGGAAGATCCTGTCGATGTTCCTCATTATTTTTATAGGAGCTTTTGCTTATAAGATCAAATGGTTCAATGAAGAAACGGAAAAACACCTGACGACGCTGATGATCAATGTCGCCTGCCCCTGCATCGTGTTTTATTCCATGGTGACCCAGGAGAGGACCGGGGCGATGGTGGGGAAGGCCACTCAGTCTCTGGTGTTGATGACGGCGGTGCTGATCGCCACATCCGTGATCTCTATTTTTGTGGTGAAGCTGTTGAAAGCGCCCAGGATCGACCGGGGCATCTACCGGTTGATGATCCCGTTCACGAATTGTGGATTCATGGGTTATCCGCTGGCTTATGCGGTATTCGGAGATGAAGGGCTGTTCCTGGCGATCATTGCGAACATGGCCTTCAATATCGTCATCTTTTCCCTGGGAGCCCTGTTATTGATTTACGATATGGAAGAGAAGGGGTCGGTCAAAGAAACCATCAAAAAGATCTTTTCGATCCCGTTGGTTTCCTGTACCATCGGCCTGTTCATGTTCTTCCTGGGGGTGAAGTTCCCGCCGATGATCGTGGATACCTTGAAATACGTAGGAGACATGACCGCACCTTTGGCGATGCTGGTGGTTGGGATCCAACTTTGTCAAAGCAGTGTGACCCGGATCGTGAAGAACCGCCGGCTGCTTTTGATGACGGTGATCCGTCTGGTGGTGGTGCCGGGGGCATTGTTCCTGGGCCTTCAGTGGGTGCCGGTGGATCCGCTGGTATTCTGCACGGTGGTCTTTGCCATGTGCATGCCTGCCGCGGCATATATTTCCGTGCTGGCGGTGCGGTATAAGAGCAATACGTTATTGGCAGCGGAAGGGATCTTCCTGTCGACGATGTTTTCGCTGATCACGATCCCGATATTCGGGATGATATTGAACGCTTATTTATTGCATGTATAAAGGGGAGTAAAAAAATGGACTATCAAGCGGAAGCCCTGCGGCTTCACGAGGAATGGAAGGGAAAGATCGAGGTGACCAGCCGGGTCCCGGTGAAAACGAAGGATGATCTGTCGTTGGCTTATACACCGGGGGTGGCGGAACCCTGTAAATATATCCACAGAAACAAAGCAGACGTATATAAATACACTGCCAAACATAATCTGGTGGCCATCGTTACGGACGGTACGGCCGTCCTGGGGCTTGGGGATATCGGACCGGAGGCGGCGCTGCCGGTGATGGAAGGCAAGGCGGTGCTGTTCAAGGAATTCGGCGGTGTGGATGCATTCCCGATCTGTCTGGATTCCAAGGATGTGGACGAGATCGTTCAGGCCGTAAAACTGATGGCACCTACCTTTGGGGGGATCAACCTGGAGGATATTTCGGCGCCGCGCTGCGTGCTGATCGAGCAGAAACTGAAGGAAGCGCTGGATATCCCAATCTTCCACGATGACCAACACGGAACAGCCGTGGTGGTGTTATCGGGACTGATCAACGCTTTGAAGATCACCGGAAAACGGATCGATGAGATCAAAGTCGTGCTTTCCGGAGCCGGAGCTGCGGGCTCCGCCATCATCAAAATGCTTTTAGGCGCCGGTGTGAAGGATATCCTGGCCTGCAATCGGAAGGGGATCCTCACAGCGGATGTGAAGTATGAAAACTGGCTCCACAATGAGATCGCCTCCTATACGAATCGGGAAAGAAAGTCCGGCAGTCTGGCGGACGCCATGAAAGGGGCGGACGTTTTCATCGGAGTTTCGGCGAAAGGGCTGGTGACGGAAGAAATGGTTCGGTCCATGAATCCGGATCCCATCGTTTTCGCCATGGCGAATCCGGATCCGGAGATCGAACCGGATGCAGCGAAACGGGCGGGCGCCCGGATCGTGGGGACCGGACGGTCGGATCACCCGAACCAGATCAATAATGTGCTGGCTTTCCCGGGGATCTTCCGGGGGGCGCTCGATGCCAGAGCCAGCGATATCAATACGGAGATGAAGCTGGCGGCGGCCCGGGCCATCGCTTCGCTGATCTCGGAGGATGAGTTGAAAGAGGACTATATCATCGTCCCGGCTTTTGACGAACGGGTCGGGGAGACTGTGGCAAAGGCGGTTTACGATGCAGCTGTTGCCTCCGGTGTAGCGAGACCGGAGCTGAAATAAAGGAGGAGCATTATGGCATTCAAATTCAATTATTACATCCCGACACGGTTATTCTTTGGGAAGGGCAGCCTGAATCGTCTTCAGAAGGCAAAGCTGCCCGGCAAAAAAGCCATGATCGTTACCGGCGGGACTTCCACCACAAAACTGGGTTATGTGGACCGGGTGGTTTCCCTGCTGAAGGAACGGGATATCGAATCGGTGGTATATAACAAAGTACAGCCGAATCCGTCTCATGTCCAGATCAACGAAGGTGCGGCGATCATCCGGGCAGAAGGATGCGATTTTCTGGTGGGGATCGGCGGCGGTTCCAGTATCGATTCTGCCAAAGCCATGTCCATGGCAGCCACCAATGAAGGAGATGTATGGGATTATATCAGCGGTAAGGCCCGGATGAAGAATCCGACACTGCCGGTGGTGGCGATCCCGACGACTGCCGGGACCGGAACGGAAGCGGACCAGTGGTTCGTCGTGACCAATGAAGAAACGAATGAAAAGATCGGTTGGGGCGGAGACAAGTTCTATCCGGTGTTATCCATCGTTGACCCGGATCTGATGATGAGCGTGCCCCCTGCCTATACGGCGTACCAGGGAATGGACGCATTTTATCATGCGGTGGAGGGCTATATCGCAAAGGTTGCCAGCCCGGTCAGCGAGATGTTCTCGCTGAAGGCCATCGAACTGATCGGTCAGTATCTGCCGACAGCTGTGGCGGACGGCTCCAATGAAGAGGCTAGAGCGGCTATGGCCACGGCCAGCACCCTGGCGGGGATGGTGGAAGCGCTGTCTTCCACGACTTCCGAGCATGCCATGGAACATGCCCTGAGTGCATTCCACCCGAATCTGACTCATGGAGCCGGACTGATTATGATCTCGGAAGAGTATCATAAGCTGTTTGCTCAGAATATGCCGGAGAGATACATCGAGATGGCGAAGGTCCTGGGGTATCCGGATTCCAAAGATCCGATGGACTTTGTGAAGGCGTTGTCGGATCTGATCGACAAAACAGGGACCAGGGATCTGAAGATGTCGGAGTTCGGGATCGCCGAGAACGAATTGGAGGCCCTTGCGGACAACGCACTGGCCACCGGTATGGCGATGTTCAAAGCAGACCGGATCGAGCTGACAAAAGAAGACGTTCTTGGGATCTATCAGAGATCGTATAAATAAACCAAAGACCGGATCACGAACCGTTGGGTTTACAAAAGCCCGACGGTTTTCGTGTTTTTTGTAGTGATTTCCAGAAAAAAAGAGAAAGGAGAGAAGTGGGAAATGACATTTCAAGAGTTTTGCATGGAATTTGATTTGACGCTGGATCAGGAGCAGAAGGAAGCTGTCCTGAGAACAGAGGGTCCCTGTCTGGTGCAGGCAGTGCCGGGAAGCGGCAAGACGACGGTGCTGACGGCCCGGCTGGGGTACATGGGGTGCTGCCTGGGGACCGATCTGAGCAGGGTATTGGTGATGACATTCAGTAAAGATGCTGCGGAGGTGATGCGGGAACGGTTTCGAACTCGATTTGGAGGAAAAACGAAAGGACAGCCGACCTTTTGCACGATCCACAGTCTGGCTTTTCGGATCATCCGGGAATATTGCCGGAAATATGGCCGGGAGCCCTTTCGGATCCTGACGGATTCGGAGAAAGTCATCAAAGACATCGTGAAAAAACAATGTGATGAGATGTATTGGGATCTGGCATCCGAGGAGGCGGCCGGACGGATCAGTCAGGCGTTGAATGGAGCCGTGGTATTATCTGCGGATGAAGAGGACTCTCGTTACGGCGTGGACTGGAGGGAGATCTTTGGGTCCTACAAAAGAATGAAACTGCAGGAAAAGCAAATGGATTTCGATGATCTTCTGGTCTATGGTTTACGGATACTGAAGAAGTGTCCCGAGATCTGCCACGCTTTACAAAATCGGTTCGACCACTTTTGTGTGGATGAATTCCAGGACAGTTCGCCTATCCAGAATGAGATCCTGAAGCTGCTGGCAGATAAAGCGAAAAGTCTGTTTCTCGTGGGGGATGAGGACCAAAGTATCTATGGATTTCGGGGAGCTGATCCGGAATATATGCATCGTTTTGCGAAAGAATTCGGACCGGAACGGGTGCTGAGGCTGGAAAACAATTATCGAAGCAGCCAGGCGGTCATTTCTGTTGCCGGGAAACTGATCCGTCAAAACAGGGGAAGGACGCCGAAGGATCTGAAGGGGGTCCGGCAAGAAGCAGGTTCGGTCCGGGTCCGGCGCTTTAAAGATCTCCGGGAAAGAGAGGATCATCTCCTGGAGGATCTGACGGAACAATCGGATGCCGCAGTGCTGGCCCGAAACAATGAATCGCTGATCGGGATCGCCTACCGGATGTATTTGGAGGGGATCCCCTTCATACCGACAAAAGGGATGAAGGATTTCTTTTTCCAGGAGCCGATTGGAAGGATCCTGGAAATCTTTCGATGTGTTACGGAAAAGAAAGACTCGGACTCCATTCCAAAATCGATGCAGAAGTATCTGTCCAACGAAAGCCTGATCCGGTGCCTGAGTGCGGCAGAACCGGTGAATGCTCTGTATCTGCTGGTGGACCAAATGGGCTTTGGACGATATATCAAAGGGAAATGGGGAGAGAAGAATATGAGCCGGATCTATATGAAGCTGGATATCCTGGCGGAAATGATGGCTCCCCATCCGGACCTGGAGGATTTTATGAAGGGGCTGGACGGCTTCATGCAGGAACTTGCTTCGTCCGATGAAACGGAAGGGATCCGGCTGCTGACCTGCCACGGAGCAAAAGGAATGGAGTTTGAAAAAGTGTATTTGATAGATTTAGTGGATAAAATCTTCCCTTCATGTTATTATATAACAGATGGTTCTTCCAAAGAATACGAAGAAGAAGTGCGGCTGCTGTATGTTGCATTGACCCGTGCGAAGAATGATGCGGAGATCCTTCAGGCAGAGAACTATCGATGGGGAAGGTTTGCTCCATCCATTTTTGCTAAAGAAATCGAGGAAATGATCGATGAGTGATTCCAGAGAACAACGGAAAGCCAGAAGAGAACGAAAAGAGCGGGCATATAAAAGAAAGAGACGCAGATTGCTGGGACTATTGATCCTGATCGTGATCCTGTTGGCGGCGGCGTTGATCGTTGTCAACCTGGTGCAGGGACACCTGGAAAAGGTCCATCGTGCCTCGGTAGAATCTTTCCTGGAGATCGATGACGAGATTCAGGCGGGAATGGCCGGCGGGATCGTGAAGATCTTAAACGTCCCGGCCCGGGATGAATTGAAGACGGTCACAGATGAAAACGGAGAGACCGTACTGGAACACCCGGAGGATCTGTGGGTCCTGGTGAATAAGGAATTTCACCTTCCTTCGAACTATGAACCGGCGGATCTGGTGCAGGTTTCCGTTCCCTTCGCCCCCGGAAGATCCTTGGATGTACAGCGGATGCGGCCGGTGGCTTCGGACGCCCTGACGCAGATGTTCGACGCCGCTAAGGAAGAGCAGGGGTATGAGCTCTATGCGGCTTCCGGCTATCGGTCTTATGATGTCCAGAAGGTGTTGTTCAACCAGAATGTGGCTCGTTTCGGTTCAGAAGAATCCGCCAACTATCTTTCGGCCAGAGCGGGACAAAGCGAACATCAGACCGGACTGGCCATGGACCTGACGGTCCCGTCGCTGAATTATCAATTAAAGTATGATTTTGAAAGCACGCCGGAAGGGCAGTGGGTGGCGGAGAATTCCTGGAGATTCGGTTTTATCGTCCGTTATAAGAAGGATAAGACCGAGTTCACCGGCTACAGTTTTGAACCCTGGCATGTCCGGTATGTGGGAACGGATCTGGCGAAGTATCTGTATGAAAATGACCTGACATTGGAGGAATACTACGGCTTTAGTGCCAAGTATTCGGATCATGGGGCAGAACTGATCCCGGATAATCAGAGTTATGAATAAAAATTAAAGATCAAAGATAGGAGACTGAAGAGAGCGGTTGACCAAAATTTGGGTCAGCCGCTCTGTGCATTTTGGTTTCTATTCGTGCTTGAAGATCGTGCCTTCCCGGTACATGCGGTCGATCTCTTCCGGAGTATAATCCCCATATTTTTTCAGGATTTCTTCGGTGTCGGCGCTGAGCCGGGCGGAGGGTTCGAAGGTGTCGATCGGTGTTTCGGAGAATTTGATCGGACATCCCGGCATCCGGATCTTGCCGCCATAGGGGTGTTCGTGTTCGATCATCATTTCCCGTGCCAGGATGTGGGGGTCATTCACCAGCTCATCCAATCCCAGGATCGGTCCGGCGGGGATCCGGTATTCTTCAAACAGATCACAGATCTCCTGAGTCGTCCGCTGGATCGTCCATTCTTCCACGATCGGCGTCAGTTCATCTTCATTGCTCTTTCGGATCGCGTTGATCTCGAACCGGGGATCGTGGATCAGATCCGGGCGTTCGATGGCATTGCAGAACTTTTCAAACAATCCGTCGTTGGCCACTGCGATGCAGACATATCCGTCTTTCGTTCTAAACGTATTGAAGGGGGAGGCGTTCTGGTTGGAGTTCCCGTTACGGATCGGTGTCACGTCTTCCATGGTCTCGATCATCACGTGGTTTTCCAATGTCGCGAAACAGGAATCCATCATAGCGATGTCGATGAACTGGCCTTCTCCGGTCCGGTCTCTGTGGTGGACAGCAGCCAAAATCGCGTAAGCCATATGGACGCCGGCGATGGCATCTCCCATGGAGGTGCCGAGTTTCAATGGCCGGCCGCCTTTTTCTCCCGTCAGTGTCATATATCCGCCCATGGCCTGAGCAATCAGGTCATAGGCCGGTTTGTTTCGATAGGGACCATATTGACCAAAACCGGTAATGGAGCCGTAGATGATCTTCGGATTGTGCTTTTTCAGGTCTTCGTATCCGATACCCAGCTTCTCCGAAGTGCCGGGAGCGTTGTTTTCCACGACGATGTCGGCTTTTTCACAGAGCTTATAAACGATCTCCAGCGCTTTGGGGTCTTTTAAGTCCAGTTCAATGGATTTTTTGTTGCGGTTGATGTACATAAAGTAGCCGCTGCCTTCGATGATATTGGGATTTGGACGGAAAGCCCGGCTGTCGTCACCGGACCCTTTACGCTCGATTTTGATGACGGTGGCACCCAGATCTGCCAGCAAAAGAGTGCAGTAGGGGCCGGAATATACCTTTGTGAAGTCCAGTACGACCAGGTCTTCCAGGGGTCTTTTGCTCATAAATGTATCTCCTTCATAAAATTGGTGGATAAAACCACAAAATATAGTTTTCAGCATCTATTATACCACTATTTTTCTCCAATGTGCGAAGATATGAGAAGAAAAATCCTGTGATTTTCTTGACAATCGGAAAAACGACCCTTAAAATAGAAAAACAGATACAATGCGAAGAAGGAGGTCATTGGAATGAACAGAAATACGATCCTTTACAACTCAGAAGCTCTGGAAACCGAACTGATCACGGACATCATCAAGAAAGTATACGCAGCTCTTGAGGAAAAAGGCTACGATCCAATCGCTCAGCTGTCCGGCTATATTACTTCCGGTGACCCATCTTATATAACGAGTCACAATAATGCACGGTCCCTGATCAAGCATGTGGATCGGGACGACCTGGTGGAAGAACTTCTGAGGAATTTTCTGGAAATCACAAAAGAAAAATAATGGAAAAGGTCCTGAGAAATAATCGGGGCCTTTTTATTTTATGAAAATGGAGGTGGATCAGGATGATGAGAAGAAAACTGGTTAAAAAAGAAAATGTAAAAGGCGGGGAGGGTACCGCCTTATTCGATTACCTGCTGGAAGATAAACAGCTTCAGGGGATGTGTGGAATGTACGCCAAAGTCACGCTGCCGCCGGGAAGTTCCATCGGCTATCATACTCACGAAGGAGATTCGGAATCCTATTATATTTTGTCCGGACAGGGTACCTATATCAATAACAACAAAGAAGAAATGGAGATCTTTCCGAACGATGTGACTTTCACGGCAGACGGGGAAGGGCATTCCATCATCAACACCGGTACAGAAAAGCTGGTGTTCATCGCGATGATCATCAACAGTGAAAAGAAGGAGACCGCAGAATGAGGGCGATGGCACTGGATGTCGGTGACGTCCGGATCGGCGTGGCACTGAGTGACCCGCTGTACATCACCGCACAGGGTTTGAAAACCATCCACCGGGTGTCCATGCGAGTGGATACCAACGAGATCATGGAGATCATCCGCAAATACGAAGTGGAGACCATTGTCATTGGATTGCCGGTAGCCTTAAACGGAGAAGATACGATCCAGACCCAAAAGGTCCGGGAATTCCGGACGAAGCTGGAAAACAAGACCCGGAGCTGGGGATTCAAAGTAAAGTTCGATTTCTTTGATGAACGTTTCACCACCGTTATTGCGGAGGACGTGCTGATCGAGGCATCCGTCAGCCGAAAAAATCGAAAGCTGGTGGTCGATAAAATGGCAGCCACGATCATTCTACAAAGTTGGCTGGATGCAAAGGCCAAAGAGAAGGATGAAGAAAATGAATAATTATTCAAACCGCAGAAAAAATCTGCGGTTTTTATTATGTCTGAATGAAATCCACACTGTGAGAAGAGGAGTGTGTGTTATCCACCACGTTTTCCACAGAACAATTGTCCACACCCGAATCCACATTATTAACTATTCCTTAAATGTCTATTTTGGGAATAGTTATGGCGAAAAACTTGGCTTCCATCATTCTTCCCAAAATAACTACGGTAAACTTGGGCAATCCCATTCTTCCCTTAACCCTTAACAGCCACGTCCCTCGTAACAAGTATTCTATTATATTATTCTTTCGAGGTTGCTGTATCTTTGTTTTTACAAGGGTTTTCAGCGTTTAACCAGGTTTTCTTCATTAAATGGTCAGCTGCTTTTCTTATGAGCCGAACTACTAAATTACCTTTCTATTTCGAGGCTCTGATTTTCGATTTAAGCGATTTTATTTTGATTTTGATACTGGACTATGCCCTTGTTATTTCGTTTATTTAAGGGCCGATCGTATTATCGATGGTTTTGACTGGTTTTACACGTTACAAAGCTTCCGGGACATAAACGTTGTTATAATGGTCTTATCTGATTTGTGTGATTGTTCTGTAGATCCTTTTAGGAAAGATCGAGTCTCCTCTTCTTTCATATGCACACCGGTCAATTTGTTTTGCCATTATTAATTGGTATACATAATTTAATTATGGTTAATAACAAAATCCGGACTGAGATGTTATTCTCTGCCCGGATCTATGTTTGTAACATATTTGTAATATTCTATTATTTTAAAATATAAGTATTGGGCTGGATCTTCTTGCCGTCTTCATCATAGATATAAAACCCGATGCCGGACTTTCTGCCCAGATATCCTGCATCCACCATTCTGCGGATGAGCTGTGCCGGACGGTATTTGGAATCACCGATGACTTCGTGCAGTACGTTCATTACCGCCAGTTCTACGTCGATCCCGATCATGTCCATCAGTTCCAACGGTCCCATCGGGTGATTCAGACCCAGTTTCATCCCTTCGTCGATCTCTTCGATGGTACCGACGTGCCGCTCTACCAGTACACAGGCTTCATTCAGCATCGGCAGCAGCATGCGGTTGATCAGGAACCCCGGTTCATCACGGGACTGGATGCATTTCTTTCCCATTCGTTCTGCCAGCTCGGAAGCGATTTTCTTTGCCTTGACGCCGGTCTGCAGACCCCGGACGATCTCCATCAGCGGAATGGCCGGAACCGGCGAGAAAAAGTGCATACCCACCATTCTGGAGGGGTCCTTCAGCAGGCCGCCCAGGAAGGAGATGGAGATGGAGGATGTATTGGAAGCGATGATCGCATTTTCGGCTGCATTCGCTTCGATGTCTTTGATGATCTTGGCTTTCAGCTGCTGGTTTTCGGAAACGGCTTCGATGATGACATCGGCATCTGCGCATTCCTTCAGGTCCTTGGTCCAGCTGATCAGACCGATGGCCGCATCGGCATCCTCCTGGGTCATCCGTCCTTTGGAAACCCGGCGGGCAAAATTCTTTTCTATGATGCGGCGGCTCCGTTCCAGGGCCGGGTCCGCGATATCATAAGTCACCACACGGATCCCGCTGGTGGCTGCATTTTCAGCGATACCGGTTCCCATAAAACCGGAACCGACAACAAATACTTTCTGGATTGCCATAATATAATCTCCTTTAATAGAATCATCTATACACAATATGGTTTTATAAGCGCTTTTATCGGCTGAATGATCAAACCAGCCGGAACCCGAAGGACATGGGGTCTTCTTCGTCGATGATAAAGTCGCAGCGGCCGGTGAGATAGGCTCTTCCCGCGATCTCATTGACGACCGCAGGGAAGGAACCGACACGGGTCGCCTCTACGACTTTGCCGGTGTAGGTCATGCCCAGGATATTCTCGTGAAGCGTTTCCTGACCGATGGAGATCTCCCCTTTTGAATAAAGGTACGCTGTACGGGCACTGGTGCCGGAGGGCGAACGATCCAACTGACGGTCGCCCAGCATGATGCAGTTGCGTCCCACCGCATTTTCGTCATCCGTTTTGTTGGAATAAAACAGGATATAATCGACGGAGTTGATGGGCAGTGTCGGGTGATGGAATTCCAGGCTGCCGCAGCAGTTTTTCAGTACGTCCATAGCAACATCCAGCAGTTTCTCGGAATTGTCGGGAGTGATGTCAAGCCCCAGCTGATCGGTATTGATCTGGAACTGGGAAGTCCCGCCGAAAACCACGTCTCCCGTGATCTCGCCGAAGTGTTTCGTCATTACTTTCTGGTTTTCGCTGTACACGAAAGACGGTACATTTTTCATAGCCACGTTTACGGCCTTGCCGCCGGATACCTGTACCCGAACGGTGACCAGACCGGAAGGGGTATCGATCTTGATAATGGTTTCCGGTTCCTTGACATTGACCCAGCGTTCGTTGACAGCTGCGGTGCAGATGCAGATCGTGGCGTGAACGCTCATGTTCTCATAGCATTCACTGCTGAAAAACAGTGCACCGAAGTCTGCATCTAGTGAACAGGGGTCGGTGATCACGGCACTGAACATATCCCTGTGCCCTCTGGGTTCGTCGACGATGGCGGTACGGAAATGATCCAGGTGATCCTTCATGTACTGCTGTTTTTCCAGCATGGTATTTCCTTTGATCTGAGGCATCCCATCCACGATGATCCGGGTGGGTTCGCCGCAGGTATGTGCTTCAATGGTCTTCAATTCAATGGTTTTTCTCATTGAGTAACCTCCGTTTTCTCTTATTCCTAAGGTTTCATCTCGCTATTAATACTATCACAGGTAAACAAATGCTGTAAAGGGTTCAGTATAATAAAAAACTTCTGCAACCGGTCGTTACAGAAGAATTTAGGAAGGAGGCGGTCAGCCAAGACGGTCTCCGTTCTGGACGGCCATGTCCGGTGTGACGAGAACTACCCCGTCTTCACTGTAGGTGCCCAGTACCAGTACTTCGGACATAAAGTCCGCGATCTGCTTCGGTGCAAAGTTCACGACCGCCAGGATCTGTTTTCCGATCAGACACTCCGGCATATAATAGTCCGTGATCTGAGCGGAAGATTGTTTGATGCCGATCTCTTCACCAAAGTCGATTTTTAACTTATAAGCCGGCTTGACAGCCTTTTCAAATACGCAGGCTTCGGTGATGGTACCGACCCGGATATCCAGTTTTAAAAAATCGCTGAACTCGATCATAATTATTCTCCGTCTTTTCCGTCTTTTTTGGAACTATGGGAAGGCCTCCGGTCAGGAAGCCCTCCCCTCCTTAACTTTCACTTCGATCCAATGTCTGTCTTATTTTCCGCAGTAAGCAACGACTTCCAGGCAAACGTGAGCTCCGCCAGCCATTTTCGGAACTTCCACGATCATTCTGCCGGGGCGGTTTTCCTTGATGAATTCCGCATAGACCTTATCTACGATCGGAGAATCATTGATATCGGTTAATGTGATGTTGGCCTTGACGAGTTTGTCAAATCCGGAGCCGGCAGCTTCCAGGTAAGCGCCCAGATTGGTCATGATCGTGGTGATTTCTTCTTCGATGGAACCGAATTTCAATTCCTGGGTCACCGGATCGATGGCGATCAGGCCCGGGGAATAATATAAGTCGCCGGCTACGACGCCCTGAGAATAAGAAGCCTGCGGCAGCGGTGCTTTATCGGTAGAGATGATTTTATACATGGTTTTTCCTCCTTATGGTTTAAAAGTGATTTGATTGAAGAGTATTTGTTTGATCTATGTCAAGGCAGCGAAGACTATTCGTCTTCACATACCTCGATCTTGAAAGTTACGGGGCGAAGCCCGTCGTTGCAGGTGTTGATGCACACCTTTTTCTTTCCCAGCCAGCCCGGAAAAGCAAATTCATCCAGCCCGTGAGCCAAAGCAAAGATGTATTTCTCGAAAGAACCCCAGGCACCGCCGCACATTTCATCCGGCTTTTTGCCATCCACCACATACATCACCTGTCCCACTTCATGGACCGGACAGATCTCGATAGCGGGATCCGCGTATTCCTTACAGAGTTCTTCGTCAAATTCTTTTTTCAGTACTGTGATCTTCAGCTTTCTCATAATGACACCTCCTAATCTCCTGGTTAAATGTTCAATCCGGCCATATAACCGCTGACGTTTGCAGTGATGATCTTCCCGGTCTTCTGTGCGTCGCCGACGATTCTGTAGGAATAATCTTCTTCATCCAGAAGGTCGATCAGCTCCGACCCGGCGGACCGCTGTCCGGTAGCCACTACCAGAACATCATATCCATAATCGCCGCCTTCTGTTTCTACAGCCTGATCTGTGATCTTGCTGATCTTCACGGAAGTTTCGGTCTTCACGCCTTCCTTTTCGAAATCTTCAAAGATGTCCTGCTTATTGAAACGATCCAGTCCGTTGGCCAGTGTCGGCAGCATTTCCAGAATGGTGATGTCATTGCCTTTCTGGGCCAGGTAACTGGCAGTTTCACATCCTACGATGCCGCCGCCGATGATAACGACTTTCTTGTTTTCCGGAACCATTTCAACGTTCCCCAGGATATCCCAGGCCTGGACCGCATTTTCGATCCCGTCGATGGGCGGTGTCCAGGGTCTGGATCCGGAAGCTAAAACGACTTCGTCCGGCTGGATCTGATCCAGGAACGCTTTATCTACGGTGCAGTTGTAGACTACATCTACACCTTTTCTGTCCAGTTCCGCAACGAACCAGTCTCTGTACTTCAGGATATACTGCTTATAAGGTGGGATACCGGCCAGATTCAGCTGACCGCCCAGTTTATCGCTCTTTTCAGCCAGGATGACCTTATGGCCTCTTTCCTTTGCTGTGACCGCTGCCTGCATCCCGGCAACACCGCCGCCGATGACCAAAACGGTCTTTTCCTTCTTGGGAGCCGGATACTGGTTCCGTTCGAATTCAAATCCAACTTCCGGATTCACTGCGCAGCGGATCGGCAGGTCTACGAATACGTTTTCCAGACAGCCATCCAGGCAGGATAAGCAGTTCCGGATATCACAGGCTCTGTCCTGACGGGCTTTTTCCGGCCAGAATGGATCCGCGATCAGTGCTCTGCCCAGAGCAGCGAAATCCAATACGCCTTCTTCGATCTTCTTGTCGCACATTTCCGGATCCTTCAGCATCCCTACGGAGATCACCGGTACATCCACAGCGGCTTTGATCTTAGCCGGGATATCCAGCCGACCGCCTTCTTCATACCGGCCGGTCTCGTAGATCACGCTGGGCTTCGGGGTATAGCCTGCATTGGTATTCAGATAATCCACGCCGGCTTCCACGTACATCTTCGCGATCTGGATGCTTTCTTCGTCTGTCAGATTATCGCTGTCCCATTTGTGGACCGGGATCCGGGATCCGACGATGAACTTCGGGCCTACCGCTTCACGGATGCCTTTGATGACTTCTCTGGCTAAACGAGTCCGGTTCTCCAGACTGCCGCCGTATTCGTCGGTACGCTGGTTCACGGCCGGGTTGATGAACTGGGAAAGCAGGTATCCTGTGGCGGAATGGACCTCAACACCATCCAGGCCTGCCATCTGTGCATAAACTGCGGATTCGATCCATTTATTCTTCAGCATTTCGATATCATCTGTCGTCAGTGTGTTCACATCGATGGGAGTGAGACCGTGAGTCGCTCCTGCCCAGGCACCATTGCCCGCGTGATACAGCTGTGCGATCAGGAGAGCTCCGTGGGCCTGTACTCTTCTGGCCAACCGGTTCCAACCTAAGATATATCTTTCTCCATCCAGAGTGATCGTATTGGATACGCCGTTGCCTCTGGGGAATTCAACGGGAACAGAGCCGACAATGATCATCCCTGCACCGCCTTTTGCTCTTTCCTCATAATACGCGATGGTTTGCTCGCTGACGGTCCCGTCGCCGTTGCCCATGTTTTCGCTCATCGGTGCCATTACGATCCGGTTCTTTACGACCCGGCTGCCGATCCGGCCTTCTTTAAAAAGATTGGGATAAGCTTTGCTCTTCATATCGTTGACCTTCCTTTCGAGTGGTTATTTCGTTTTTCTTAAGCCCATACTAACTCATAAAAAATGGGGTGACAAGTACGCACTTTTGGGGTAGTCACTATCCTTTTTGAAAGTATCTTTCCGATGGGAACGCACGAAAAAAACGTTGGAATACCAACGTTTTTTCGCATTTCTCCGAAAATGTATCACATAAGGTTTGGGAGGTCAAAAAAATTTCTTATTATTTTTCATCATAATGTTTCTCCGCTGGCTTTGATCCAGGTCTCTTTTCCCCGGTTGTCCAGAGTATAAAGATGCCAGTTGGATACTTCATTGATGATCTGAAGCTGCTTAGCAGACAAGCCGGCCGTATCGCTATACTGTCTCAACGGCAGTCCGTTCGTGTCGGGATTGGTATCCCTGCCCAGGATCATACATAATTCTTCTGCCCAGGCCAACCGGGAGGTACGATTGCTCTTGCTGGTATCGGAATAGCCCTTCCCGCTCCTGGAAGTATCCAGTCCCACCGCTCTCAGACATCTTCCCATGTAATCACGGGAAGCGACGATGGTGTGGATCGTGGTTTCCGTTCCATTGCTGTACGTCCAGGTATAGCCGAAATAATCCGTGTTTTCCTGCAGCTTTGAAAGATCCAGTTCCTGTTCGGAGATGGCTCCCAAAGCCAGGAAGAATTGTACCTCTTTGTCTTCTCTCTGGGCAAAGGAAGACAGGGAGTCCAGCTTCGCCTGTCCGCCGGCTTTTTCAAGGAGTTCATTCCTTGCTTTGACCGTAAGAGATCGGTAGATGGTCCGGCAGACATCCCGGACAGCGATGCTCTTGTAAGGATCGGAACTGTTGGACGGCCAGAAATAGACGGGACCATTGGCGGCTGTCTGGGTTCCGGCAAAGAGCTGCAGGTGTTCTTCCGTGGTCAGCGGGCTGCCGGTGATCGATACGGTGAAGGAAGAAAATGCTTCTCCGTTCTCCCCTGCGGCACAGGCCGTGTTCGTATACGTTTCAGAGGAAGACGCATCGTTTTTGAAACGCAGGGTGTATCGAACGATCTTGGATTCGCCGGGAGCGATATCTCCCAGACCGATCCGCATCTCCCGTCCGTTTTCCAGGGAATAATCGGATCTGGAAAGATTCCTTCCGTTCAGATACAGGCTTTCATCCATCAGGATCACCTTCCCGGTATCCAGCTGATCTCGGAACTGTACGTTTTTCCAGGTATCGTCCGTGGAATTATTGGACAGTGTCACGGTATAAGAGACTCTTTTCCTGTCCTCCGTACTATCCAGTTCCACCAGTGTTTTATCCGCAGTTTTGGTCATAGTGAACTTTTCGGTAGTCTCCGGATCCCCCGTGGGCTTTTCTTCTTCCGGTTTCTCTACGACAACAGAGCGATCCGTGGCGGTCTTCTCGCCGTTTTCTCCCCGAAGGACCGCCACATTCCTAAGGGTCGTGCCGGCCGCACTGTCCCGGATCTTCACGTCGTACTCAATGACGATGCTTTCGCCGGGAGCGATATCTCCCAGTTTTACATCCAGTGCATCCTGGTTCAGAGAATACACACTGACTTCCCCATCGATCATGAGGTAATTGGCCATCTCCGTTCCTTCCGGGAGCACATCCGTCAGAGAAACATTCTTCCAGGAAGCCGTCGCTTTGGACTTATTGGAAGCCGTGATGGTATACCGAATAAAATCACCGGGTCTGGCCTTCGTTTTGTCCGCCGTTTTCGTCACGGTGGGAATGACTTCTCCCGCATCCACATCGATATTTTGTGCCGGGATCGGCTCGGTATTGCCTTCTTTGTCCTCCAATACCGCAGTATTCGTGATGCTTTCCCCCTGTGCGCCCTCGGAGATCTTCACATCGAATTCATAGAGGACCGTTTTGCCGGCAGGGATGGGAGAAGGGGATAAAGTCAGGGTCCGACGGGATGAATCGTAAGTATATTCCGATGTGGTTTTTCCGTTTTCCCGTACATTCCCTTCGAAGTTCAGGTATTTGGGGAGAGGATCCACCACTTTTATGTCCGTCCAATCCGCCGTGGCGTTCTCCCCATTGGTCAGCCTGATGGAATAGGTGACGGTATCGCCGACTTTTGCCTGCTGTTTGCTGACGGTCTTCATTCCCGTCCGTCCGTCTGCCCGTCCCGGTTCGACCTGGACGCCTTCGTCTGAAGCAGATTTTGGTTCTGTATTCTCACTGCGGACCGTTGCGGTATTTCGAATGGTCTTTCCATAAGCCGTGGAATTCACCTGTCCGGTGATCCGGATGATCTTCTTTTGCCCCGGCGAAAGATTCCCGGTCTGGATCTTCACCTGACGGCTTTGGGGATCATAGGCATAGACCGCGGATTTCCCATCCACTGTCACCCCGCCGGAAAAATTGATTTCCTGCGGGATCACATCTTCGAAGACGGAATCTCTGACATCTACTTCGGAACTGTCCGGATTGGACAACGTCACAGTATAGTTCAGGGTGTCTCCGACTTTTACCGTCTTGGAAGAAGCACTTTTGGTGATCGTGAGATCGCTCTTCCCGTCTGCAATACGGATCCCGTCATCTTTTGCCTGGATCGGCGTACAGTTTTCCGAGGACAGTGTGGCGAGGTTTTCGATCGTCCGGTTGTAGGCGCTTTCACCGACCTTTACCTCAAAGGAGACCTCTTTCTTCTCGCCGGGTTTCAGCGAACCCAGCCGGACGGTTAGTTCCGCGCTCTTTCTGTCATAGATATAATCCGTAGCGTTCTTTCCATCGATCCGGACGGATCCGAACTCGAAATCCAGCCCCTGGGGGATCACATCCGTGATCATTGCATCTGCCAGCTCCACCGTTGCGGATTTCTGGTTCTCGGCGATGATCCGATATGTGACCGGATCCCCTACCTTCGCTTTTTTCATGTCGGCAGTCTTTGTCAAAACCGGCAGCGCCTTGCCGTCTCCAACCCGGATGCCGGCGTCATCCGCGGACAAAGATTCGATATTGTCTGCATCCATCACTGCGGTATTTCGGATCATTTTACCATAGGAAGAATCCCGGATCTCTACGGTGAATTCAAGAGAATGCTGCTCGCCCTTTTCGATGTTTCCGCACTCCACGGATAGTTCCCCTGTATTCTTATCGTAGGAATAACGAGTCGATTTCCCATCCACTCGTACCGATCCATCCACCAGCGCCACTTCTTCCGGAAGAAGGTCGGAGATCCGCGCGTTTTCCAGTGGGTATTCTGCTTTGTCGGTGTTGCCGTAGGTGATGGAATATGTCACTTTATCCCCCACTTCAGCCAGAGGATGATCGTTGGCTTTTTCGATAAAAGGCCGGGTCTCCCCTCTCGCAACGATGATCCCTTCGTCGGATGCTGTATAGGTATCCTCTTTATCATCGCCATTTTGGCCGGTGGCTTCTGTCGTATTGATCAGCTTTTGATTGAAGACCTCCTTCCCTACCCGGACTTTGAAAGTGATCTCTTTTTCTTCTCCCGGCTGGATGTCTCCGGCCCGGATGCTGATCAGGTTTTTCCTCAGTGTATATTCCGTCGCCGTCCCATCCAGGTAAACGCTTCCATCTTCCAGTTCCAGACCGGCCGGGATCTTGTCTCTGATCCGGACGTTCTTCCAGGCATCCGATGCCTTCTCTGAATTGCCCACCAGGATCCTGTACCGGACCGTATCTCCTGCGTAGGTCTGTGTCTTGTCAGAGGATTTCTGAAGATAAGGGGCGGCAGTCCCTGCCGAGTAGATGTATGTGATCGTGTGGATATATCCCAGGTAATCATAGGCGGGGATTTCTTTGGAACCGCCGGCGGGCTTTCCTTTGGTGATCACCGGTTTGGCGATCTCTTCCCCGTGGGTGTCGACGAACCGTTCTTTGATCACATTGAAAGCCCCGTCATTATAATCCATACCGTGCCAGTCCGCTCCATTATGGTGGATCGTGGCTTCCATTACATCACAATAGCCCCAGTAAGACTCCGAAATATCGGTATAGGGATTCTTTACCTTCAGTTCCCGAAGCTTTTTTAAGGTGACGGAACGGTTGACGACCCGGGTCACCAAAGTCATCGGTTCCATACGGGTGATTTTCTGGTCGGGACCGAAAGTCCCCTCTTCATACCCCTTCAGCCACCCTTTCGCGGTGGCCGAAAGGATATATCCATAGGCCCAGTGGTTGACGGGCACATCGGAGAAGACTTCTCCTACCCGATAATCCAGATCGGAGAACCGGGAAGCCACAGCAGCCAGTTCCGCCCGGGTAATAGGCTTCCCGGGTTGGAATTCCTTCTCAAAGATGCCGTCCAGGATGCCGATATTATAGAGGGTCTGCAGTTCTTCATAGTACCATGCGCCGGGTTTTACATCTGAGAACGTCTTTGCGGTCATTCTCCTGGTGAACTTGGGATAGTTCCCGTCATACAGGCGGCAGAAGATGACGATGGCTTCTGCCCGGGTCAGGTCATTTCCCGGCTGGACGGTCTTGTCCGGATAACCGATGATGTAACGGATATCTTTGTGTGAATAGACCTGCTCTACCGATCGTTCCTGATCTGCATAGACATATCCCTTGATATTCTGAGGACGTGATTCCTCATAACTTTCTGAATAGATTTCAGCGTCTGCGATCTCGTTCCCGTTTTGTGCATCCACGTATTTTTCCGTGATCTTCGTCAAGGCCGAAGTGCCTTCCTGTGCGCTGACATTGACCGTAAAACAACCGAGGATGCATAAAAATGACAATAGGAAACACAGACCGTATCGTATACGTTTTGATCGATCCATAATAACAGTCCTTTCATTGTGTGGTTGGATACCCTTTTGATTGCTATCCTGAAAAATGGAGCCGGTGATCGGTTGGGATCCCGGCTCCTGCTAAAGCCATCGGAAAAGCCTGAAAATAGATGGGATCATTTGATAGGCTTCGCAAGTGAGTCAGGGCATTTCAGATCATAACAGAGGTAGATGGGTCAGGCTTTTCCCATGAACTTATTCACATACTTTTGTTTTTTCTCTTTATTGATAATGCTGTTATTTGTTTTTTCATTGTTCCGGAGTCCCGCTGCCAGCACATTGATACCTGCCAGAATAAGACCGGCCCCGCAGAGATTGGGTGTGGAAAGATCCATAAACCAGTAAATCGACAGGAAAACCATAAATGACAGGATCAAAAGAACAGATCCGGGAGAAATCTTTGTCGGGATCTTTCTTTTCTTCTCTCTCGCCTTTTTCTCCGTCCCTTCTTTCTTCGGGCTTCTCTTTCTCATACTCTTCAGAGTCTTATAACAATCCCAGACTCCTCCTCCGCTCCGAAGCTGTTCCACCAGCGAAGACAGGATCGGCCGATTCGGGACCGGGCATCTCTCTTCCAGATAGGAAAACACCTCCTGAAGCCCCAACAGGAATCCTTCCCGGCTCGCTGCCGGGGATGGGAGATATATCAGAACGACCTTGTGATCCTTTGTCACGAATACGGAGTCCGGGCCCATCAGAAAACCGGATTCATCCATCAACAGGTTTTCGGATCCCAGGATCTTACGAAGGATCTCTTCGCAGATATCGACACAGGAGTTGTCCGGCAGGTCCCTGTGAAAATGCTCTTTCAGAGAAGCGGCTCCCCGGATCTGATACTCAAAACGATCCTCGTCCAGGGTGCTGTAATAAGCCGGCACCGGCAGGGCCGGATCCGGATTGTTCTCCATCATCTTCAGGATATACCCCCTGCACCCTCTTTGTGCAGACCGGGCGATGACCCGACAGCCGCCGTCCTCCGGAAGGACATCCATCTCCACACCCGCTCCAAACCGAAGAGAAGACGGGCGTTTTCGGATCTGGACCCCCAGCCGGGTCTTTCCCACACAGATCTCGTCCCTGTCCTTTAAAGGGACGATCTCCCCTGCCGGGACCGGTCGATCATTGATCTTGCTGCCGTTTTTAGATCCTGCGTCTTCAAAGAGGAACTCCTTCCCGCTGGTGATCACACAGTGTCTGCGGCTGACAAAAGGATCCTCCAGATTCAGGACCTGTTCGGCCCGGACCTGGTCTCTGCCTATGATGTATTGATTGTTCTGCCGGATCGTCAACAACGACTGTCCATCCGGCGTCCGGAGTCTGGCCTGCATACTTTCACCTCAATTGCAAAGGGCGCAGGGAGTATACCTGCCGGTGGAAAGAGCTTCTCCGATCGGGACGCAGATGAAATAATGATCCATGTCCCGGGTCAGATAAAAGCAGTTCCCGTGATGGTATCGCTCCCCGTAATTCGGGAATACGTAGACATACTGATCCTCTTCGGCCTCCATGGCGGAAAAAGGGATCTCATTGCCGGAAAGATCCGCACCGCTCCACCTTCGCGCGGCCAGATGGTCCAGGATGGGTATCACATCCGGCAGGCTAAAGGGAATTGAAAGTCGGATCGGATACGGCAGATAAACCAGATACACTTCGTCATATAACTTT
>ODAI011570821.1_pt1 | contig 24390 bp, 24 predicted proteins | sample 1539321 | NCBI WGS metagenome assembly ODAI01 (sample SAMN02144231, study PRJEB22623) | gut metagenome | biome: sheep rumen | host: Ovis aries | place: New Zealand | reverse complement strand
CGTGCGTCCCATTCGTGGTCGCTCAACAGCTCAGCCTTACCATTATAGTATGCCTCTGATGCACGGTTGAGTTCCTCAACCAGTTGCTGCATCCGATGTATCTTCTTTTCCATTTCGTGCTTTTTATGGTGCAAAGTTAAACTTTTTTCTGTACCTTTGCAAGCATGATGAAGGTAATTGTATCAAAAGAAATAGAAACGGTATGCCCCGTTTTCGTGGGTGCATGCGTAGAGGCACAAGTGGAGAACAGTGCCTATAGCGAGGAGTTGTGGAAGGAGATTGGTGAGTGGGGTGAGCATTTCCGGAAGACGCTGACGACGGAAACGCTGAAAGACCTGTCGGGTATAGCAGCCACACGCCGCGTCTATAAGGCATGCGGAAAAGATCCGTCGCGCTATCGGCCCGCTTCAGAGGCGCTCATCCGACGCATGTTGCAAGGAAAGGAACTCTATCAGCGTGACACGCTCGTCGATTTGGTCAACCTGGCAAGCATCCGTTTCGGCTATAGTATCGGCGGATTCGATGCTGACCGTTTTGCCGGCGACACGCTGACGCTGGGCATCGGACGTGTAGGAGAGCCCTACGAGGGCATCGGGCGCGGCATGCTGAACATCGAGGGGCTGCCCGTCTATCGCGACCTTGAGGGTGGGGTGGGGACACCCACCAGTGACCATGAGCGTACGAAGATGACGATGAAGACCACTCACCTTGTCGTCCTCATCAACGGATACGACGGCAACGAGGCGCAGGTGCGTGCCAATGCGGAGTTTATACAGGAACTGCTGCGCAAGTATTGCCGGAGCGACGGCGGAAGCTATTTCATTTATAAATGATAAATGATGAATGACAAATGATAAATGAGATGCGTCGCGGCAAAAACTGACGGATAAATAGCAAATGTTTTAGGTGCAGTATAGAAAAAAGAGCGTATCTTTGCAAACGGAAACTTTAAACAAAAAAGAAATTTCTATGAACAGTATTCTTGAAAACCGACCCGCCTTAAAGGAAGAGGTGTACAAAATTGCAGAAGTAGCTGGCTATCTGTGGCAAAACGGATGGGCTGAGCGCAACGGTGGCAACATCACTGTCAACGTGACAGACCTGGTAGATGACGAGATGCGCCAGATGCCTGCCATCAGCGAAGTGAAGACTATCGGCGTGACCCTTCCTGCCCTGAAGGGATGCTATTTCTATTGCAAGGGAACAGGCAAGCGCATGCGCGACCTTGCACGTTGGCCGATGGCTAACGGCAGCATCATCCGCATCTTGGACGACTGCGCTTCGTATGTCATCATTGCCGACAGCGAGGTGATGCCTACCAGTGAGCTGCCTTCACACCTTACGGTACATGCCCACCTCATTGAGAGTGGCTCTCCCTACAAGGCTACCGTACATACCCATCCCATCGAGCTCGTTGCCATGAGCCACAACCGTGCGTTCCTCGGCAAGGATGTGCTGACGAAAATCCTCTGGTCGATGATTCCCGAAACGAAGGCTTTCTGTCCGTTAGGTCTTGGTATCGTTCCTTACGAGTTGCCAGGTTCAAAGGCTCTTGCTGACGCTACGTTGAAAGAACTCGAAGACTATGACGTTGTGATGTGGGAGAAGCACGGTGTCTTTGCCAAGGGTCTCGACGTAATGGATGCTTTCGACCAGATTGACGTGCTCTCAAAGAGTGCCAAGATCTACATCAATTCTCGTTGCATGGGCTTCGAACCAGAAGGAATGAGCGATGCGCAACTCAAGGAAATGACGCAGGCGTTCAATCTTCCTAAGTAATCAATGAAGAATCTTTGAAATAAAGAATGAAGAATGAAGAATCGGCTGGCGCATGACAACTATATGATTCTTCATTCTTCATTCTTCATTTTTAATCTTTCATTTCCTTACAACCTTCCCGCCAGTTCCTTGTCGGTATTCAATGTAGATATTGTGTTTGGAAAGGTTGGAAGGTGAAATGGGTATACCGCCGAGTGTGTAGTAACGGGCAGGGGCTTCCACTTCTGTTGCAGGTGTGCTGATACCAGTGACGATGGTGCTCGTCTTGATGTATGGACGTAGCACATTGGCGTCGTACATCGCCTGAGCAGCCAGCTTGCCTACGAGAATTGCGCCTTTCTCGTTGACATGGGTCTCGTCGCCAGAACGGAAGTAGGTCTCAACGGTCGATTTCCCGCCTTCAGCATAGATCTTTTCCCATTCCTTTTTGGTTGCAGCCATCAGGTCAACATACTGTACGTTCATCTCTTCTGCCACTTGGCGCATGTTTTCCGTATAATCCATCGTGTGGTTGCTGGCATCGAGCTTGGTTCCGTTGATGACCTTTTTGTTAGCTACGTCCACCACCTTGTAGCTGTCGCCTAAGTCGTGGCGGCCCGAACGTGTTACCGTACCGTCGGCGTTGAACTTGCCCCGGCAGATAGAGGAGATGAGGATAGGTGTTACACCAGCCTCGCGTGCCTCGTTGATATACTTCTTCAGGTAGTCGTGATACGTGGAATAAGGGCATGTACCTCTGTCGTTCACGCTTCCGTAGTTGCCGATGAGCGCCATCACCTCGTCGCGGTCAAGCCCGTTGCCTTTCTCGTCGTTGTGGGCAAACTGGATGATGAGGTAGTCGCCGCTTTGGAAGTCTTTCTTCACGTCAGGCCATTCCTCGTTGTAGAACTGCTTGGAACTGCGACCGCTCAGGGCACGGTTGTTGACGGTAATCCCTTCAAGATACATCTGAAGCAGCTGGCACCAGCCCCGGCGCTCTTCACTTTCCTTGTAGTTGCACATCGTGGAATCGCCAATCGTGTGCACCTTGATGCTTGCTGCAGGCAATACCATGCAGGCAGCAAGCAAAATCATCATTGCTTTTTTCATTGTTTTTATAGATTGAAGTATTGTAGTTTGTTTGTTTTTACGATATAAGCAGGGTGCCTCCCCTTCTCCCCTCCTACAGAAGGGGCGGGGGAGGCATCATTTCCCTATCTGCATACAACGTCAACCTGGACGTTGAAGATCTTTGCCACCTTCAGGATGGTGTCGATGTGGTGGCCTACGCATGCTGCCATGTGGTGGGTAGGACCGGCTTCGCTCCAGCGGTTGCAGAACTCGCGTGCTCCGATAGAGAATCGGGTGCGCATGTTCGTGTCGCCGAAGGTGAAGATGGGACCGTCTTCGTTGACACCCTCAGCCACGACAAACTTGAAGACGCCGTTTTTGTCTTGTGTGATACCCAAGTAGGTGACCGGACCTGTCGGCGGATAGAACTGTGTGAGGTAGCCGCCGCCGCTCTTTCCGTGGAACACCGGAACAATCTTCATCGTAGGTTTCTTTGCCTGTGAGATGTCGAAGTCGCCCGAACCGGAGTGGCCGATGATGCAGATGTCCTTGTCGAAGTCTATGGAGTACATCTCAGAGAGCGTTCCCGTTCCCGAAATGGTCTTCAGTATTGACATCGCCATAGCGACCTTCATGTCGCCTTCGACGGCACATGCCGTATGTTGCTTGATGAGCATCGAGAAAGCCGGTATCAGCATGGAGTCTAACTTGCCGGCGATGCCTTTGGCAAAGCCGTCGTAGTGGGAGGCGATGAATCCCAGCTTCTCGTCCTTCACCCATTGTTCGAAGGCAACGACATACTTCGCCATGTCCCATACCTTCTCGATGGTGCCGCCACCCTCGATGTCGAAGGTGTCCAGAATGTCCTGTGCCTTGTTGCGGATAGCCTCTTCGTCGGTGATGTCGTCGGCAATAGCCCACATCTTCTCCCAGTCGAACTGCTTGGTGTAGAGCCACATGCGGTGGTAGAGGTTCGTTTCGTCGATATAGAGGTCCATCATGCCCGGATAGGGGCGTCCAATCTGTGCAATGTTGGTGTCGCGGAAGCGTCGGCGCACCTGTGCGGCGCGGCACCAGTCTTCTATCTCTGCCTGTACCAGCGGGTCGCCACCCTCAACGACACCCGTAATCACGGCATGTCGCTTGCCGGCACGTTCCAGGTCGGCAACCATTTCGCCTACGGCACCGCAGGCATACAGCTCACCGAGCCATGTGGGAATGTCGGTATTCTCGTAGTCGGGGGCTTTCTTCTTCTGTACGTTCACCAGTACGACTGGCACATCCAGGTCGCGTACTGCCGGTAGCATATTATAAGAGGTGCAATAGGTGAGCAACTGGAGGATGACCAGGTCTACATCGGCGGCGCGGAACTTGTCGCCAGCCTCCTGTGCCATTTCTTTCGTCGTCACCATTCCGCCGTCGATAATCTCGATGGTGTCTGGAAGTGTCTTCTTGAATGCTGCATACTGTCCTTCAAACTCCGGAACAAGTTGCGGAAACTGTGGCAGGGATGCTCCCAAGGCAATGGAGAAGACACCTACCCTTGCTTTTGTCTCAACTAATGGTTTGCTCATATGATGTTTTCTTTTGTTGTTTCGTTGTTTTCGTTGTGACGTTATTTCGTTATGTTGATTTCCTTTACGATGTTATTTTGTTATGCGATGTTTTCGGTGATGTCGATGTATTTCTCGAATGCTGCCGCCCATTTCTCGGTGTCTTTCGGCACATACTTGACGGGTTCGGTGCTGTTGGCAATGATGTGGCGCATCTCCCAGATGTCTTTCACCACCTCGGCAGCCTTTGCCTGCATCATGATGTTGCCGATGGCGGTACACTCCTGCGGTCCTGCCAGCACCTCGATGCCCAAGGCGTCAGCGGTGAACTGGTTCAGGTACTTGTTCAGTGAACCTCCGCCAATGATGTGCAGCACATCGATGTCGAAGGTGGCAAACTCCTTCAGCCAGATGAACACCTGACGATAGCGCAGTGCCAGCGAGTCGAAGATGCACCGGCAGATTTCTGCGGGAGTCTCAGGTACCTGCTGCCCTGTCTTGCGGCAATAGGTTTGTATCGCCTCTATCATAGAAGACGGATTAGCAAACAATTCGTCGTCAGGGTTGATGATGCTATTGAACGGTTCAACCTGCATGGCAGAACCTTGCAACTGCGGGTGGGAGAGCTGTCGTACCTCTTCCGGCCATTCCTTTCGGCACCGTTCATAGAGCCACATGCCGCAGATGTTTTTCAAGAAACGTGTCGTACCCTCAATGCCACCTTCGTTGGTGAAGTTGTAGTCGTAGCTCTTGTCGTTGATGATGGCATGCTTTGTCTCGATACCCATCAGCGACCATGTGCCGCTCGACAGGTAGGCGAAGTGCTCGTTCTTGGCTGGGACGGCTGCTACGGCAGATCCCGTGTCGTGGCCGGCGACGGCTATGACGGGTACAGGTCCCAAGCCCGTTATCTGCTGCAGCTCCTTGGTCAGCGTGCCGATAGTCGTTCCCGGCAGTACCATTCGTCCGAAATGGCGGCGGTTCAGCCCAATGCTCTCTAACAGGCTCTCGTCCAGGTCGCCGGTGCGTGGGTTCAGCATCTGTGATGTCGATGCAATGGTATATTCGCAAACCTCCTCGCCGGTGAGCATCCAGCTGAGAGCATCGGGCAGGAACAGTATCTTGCGTGCATGTTTCAGCGCGCTGTTGCCCGCCTGCTGCATGGCATAGAGCTGGAAGAGCGAGTTGAAGTTCATGAACTGAATGCCGGTGATGTCGTAGACCTCCTTCATCGGCTTCACGTTGTCGAAGTAGTCGTTCATAGCTCCGAACGTGTGAGGGTCGCGGTAGGCGAGGGGATTGCGCATGATGGCATTGTCTTCGCCGATGCAGACGAAGTCAACCCCCCATGTGTCGATGCCGATGCTCGTCAGCTCGATGCCCCGTTTGGCAGCCAGTTTCAGCCCTTTCACGATTTCGTCGTACAGGGCGTAGATGTCCCAGTAGAAGTGTCCGCCCGTCTGTATCAGGTTGTTAGGGAAGCGTGTCAGCTCCTCTTGTTCCAGTTTCCCCCCGTCGAGGTTTCCTATGATGGTTCTTCCACTTGTGGCACCCAGGTCAGCTGCAAAAAAGTATTTCATCTTGGTTGTGTCTTTTATGAACGAATAAAATTCTTAGGTTTTCTGTTGGCAAAGGTACACAAATGTTTCCAAAGCCCCTACTATAATTTGATAATCCTTCATCAACTTTTGATTATTAGGGAGGAAAAGAGGGGAAAGAACCTCCTCTGGGTAAATAATTATAAATTATAAATTGTGAATTATGAATTAAAGTACTACCTTTGCACACAAAATACAACTTTAATAATTTTTTTATGTCAACTTTAACAATTGCTATTGTCGTCGTGTTCGTCGTGGGTTATGCCTGCATTGCCCTTGAGTCACTGACGAAAGTCAACAAGGCAGCGATAGCCTTGCTGATGTGTGTGTGTTGTTGGACATTGTTGATGATTGCACCGGGAAGCTACTATCCGCAGATAGAAGCCGGCGGTGTCATCCATCACATTGCCGAAGTCATTGAACATCATCTTGGCGATGCTGCCGGTACCCTGTTCTTCCTGATGGGTGCCATGACGATTGTCGAGATTGTCGATTCCAACGGGGGGTTCAACTTTGTACGCGATGCACTGAAGACGCGCTCTAAGCGCAAGTTGCTGTGGCGCATGGCGTTCATGACCTTCTTCCTGTCAGCCATCCTTGACAATCTGACCACCTCTATCGTGATGATCATGGTGCTGCGCAAGCTTGTCCAGAGTCGCGGCGACCGCCTCATCTATGCCGCATCCGTCATCGTGGCAGCCAACTCCGGTGGGGCCTTCTCGCCGATTGGAGACGTGACCACCATCATGCTTTGGATTAAGGGAGTCATCACCACACAGGGTGTGCTCAGCGAGATTTTCGTTCCTTCGCTCGTCTCAATGGTCATTCCTGTCGCTATACTCAGCCTCTCGCTGAAGGGTAAGTTCGACAAGTCCAACAATCTGGCAACGGCTGAAGTCAGCCAGTTCACCAAGACGCAGCGCAACATCATCTTCTGGCTGGGTGTCGGCGGTCTCATCTTCGTGCCCATCTTCAAGACCATCACCCACCTGCCGCCGTTCATGGGCATCCTGCTCGTGCTCGGAGTCTTGTGGACAACAACGGAGATCTTCCACTACAACACCGCTGAAGACGACACGATGGCGAAGCGTGTGAGCGACATCATGACCAAGATAGACCTCTCTACCATCATGTTCTTCCTCGGCATCCTCATGGCAGTTGCCGTACTGCAGGAGGTAGGCGTGCTCACCATGCTTGGTCAGTACCTCAACGACACCTTCCAGGGCAACCACTATCTCGTGACTGGTATCATCGGTGTGCTCTCAAGCATTGTCGACAACGTGCCTCTCGTAGCCGGTTGCATGGGTATGTATCCTGTTGAGGCTGTCGGCGACATGGCTGTCGACGGCGTCTTCTGGCAGCTGCTGGCATACTGTGCGGGCGTCGGCGGTTCCATCCTCATCATCGGCTCTGCCGCAGGTGTTGTCGTCATGGGCTTGGAGAAGATTACCTTCGGCTGGTACCTGAAGAAGATTTCATGGGTAGTCTTCGTTGGCTACATCGCCGGTATCATTTGCTACTGGGTAATCCGTACCTTCATCTTCGTAGCATAAGCGCGAGAAATCCTAATTATATGATATACAAAAAAGCAGGTGGGAGCATTTCGTTCCCACCTGCTTTTATGTTTGTCATCAATAAGGTTGTCGTTTTTTTAGAAGAATAAGGGTTGTTGTCGGAGTCTTTCCTTCTACCTGTTCTGGTTGCGGAACTCAGAAGGCTTCATTCCCGTCTTGTTGCGGAACTTGGACGAGAAGTAGTCGGGTGAGTCGAAGTTCAGCCGGTAGGCAATCTCCTTGATGCTGTAGTCGGTGGCTGATAGCATCTCCTTGGCACGTTGCAGCTTGAGGTCTTGCTGGTAGAGTGCCGGCGAGGTGCCCGTATGTTCCTTGAAGAGCTTGCGGAAGTTGCTGTAGCTGACACTCAGCTCTTCTGCAATCTGCTGGATGGAAATGCCTTCTTCGAGCGTCTCACGTATGCGCAGGCGTGCCCGGTTGATCATTGCCACGTGGCTGGAGTTCTTGCTCAGGATGATGTTGCGCTCAAGTGCATACATGCTGCCGAGCAGGTGGTTGACGATGCCGGCAAGCATCTGCTGTGCGTTGGCGGCTTCTTCGTCGGCTGCATCCCAGGCTTCCTTGAAGAGCCCTTCTATCTGTGCCGAATAGCCTACGTGGTAGATAGGTTTCTCTGGCGAGAGGAAGCCGGCATTGATGCGGTCGTCCATGTTCTTGCCCTTGAATCCTATCCAGTAACATTTCCATCCTTCGGCGGGCGAGGGGTGGTAGGTGTGCCACTCGTTGGGGAAGAGCAGGAAGATGTCACCGCTCTTGACGGCAGCTTCTTCTTGATGGGCTGACTGGAACATTCCTTCCCCTTGCACGACATATTGCATCTGAAATTCGTGAAGCGTCCTGCCACGGTCAATTTGAAAATAGTAGCCTTCGGCATGACCTTTGGTGGGGTACTCGCTGTTGGGTAGAATCTCTTCATAACCGATGGTACTGACGGTCAGCCCCCATAGAATGTCTCGGTCGTTGGCAACCAGATATCTGCTCTTTTGCATGTCTCGATTAGTTTTATTGCGACAAAAGTATGAATATTTGGCGGATAATGCAAGGAAAAACCCGATTTTTTGATAAAAAAGCAGTTGAACATGCCAAAAGGCTGATCAACTGCTTATCGTAGGGACGTCACTTTCTGGTTGCCTTATCTGAAGAAAAGCATGCTGTTGGCATTGATGCCTCCGGCACTGAACATGCCGATATAGCTGCCGTCAGCAGCGAAGTGGTAGACGGGGCTGTTGTTGACATAGTCGGTAGTGGCGATGAAAAAGCTGCCGTCGTAGGGGTTCTTTTCTATCATATAGACGTTGCCGCCGGTGACAGCCTCGGCTCCCTCGCCCTTCAGGTTCCATGCCGAGATGGTGCCGTCGGTGGCGTTGTATGTGCTCAGCGTGGTGGTGTAGTTGACCCAGTCGGGTGACGTGGAGTTGGCGATGTAGAGTTTGTCGCCGTCAGCCATCACGCGGGTGGCTTTGGCAATCTCCGTCGTGGTCTTGGCGTCGATGTTGAACACGCCCACCTTCGGGTCGTTGTTCCAGTTTTCATCGTAGAAGCCCAAGGCGAGGACGTAGATATGTCCGTTGGCTTCTTTGATGCCTATCGGGTTGTCGAGCGTGGTGACCGACTCCGCCTTTTCTGTCTGTCCGAACTTGGCGATGTCGATGATGTTCAGCGTGTTGCCTGTGCCCATTCCAGAGCATACGCAGAAGAGCTGACCGCCCAGCGTGACGATTTCTTCGGGGTTGGCATCGGTCTTCACCTTGGCTTCAAAAGCCAGCGTGTTGGCATCGAAGCGTGCCACGTAGCCGCCGTAGCAGGTGACGTAGAGCTTGCCGTTCTGTGCCACGATGTAGCGTGGCTCTCCCAGGTCGGCGTCGCTGCTCTTGTCGGGATTCTTTTCTTCGGACTCCTTGAAAGAGTAGGCAGCTTGCAGCACACCGGAGCCGTTCAGCTTGAAGAGCATCTTCGAGACGTTGACGATGACGTAGATGTTGCCGTTGTAGGCCATCATGTCGTTGGCGGTGTCGCCGAGCTTCTTGCCGTTCTGTGCCTCGAAGATGTCGGTGGCGTAGGGCTCTCCCGTCTGTGGGTTGACGAAGAACAGGTGGGAGTTGTTCTTTCCGAACGCGCCTTCAGAGAGTACGAAGCCGCGATAGTCGGGCAGGTCAATCTTCGCCCCATCTTTCCATGAGGGTGTGTCGTTGTCACTACAGGATGTGAATCCTGCTGTCAATACTGTTGCGCAGAGCGCTGTCAGAAATAGATTTCTTAGTTTCATCTTGATTATGAATTATGAATTATTAATTAAAAGCCCCCCAGCCCCCTAAAGGGGGTGTTGTGAATTGTCAATTGTCAATTGTCAATTATGAATTAAAACTCCACCGTTGCCGTGATGTTGAAGTTGCGTCCCGGCATGGGGTAGTATTGAATGACCTCATATTGTTTGTCTGTCAGGTTCTGGATAGTGCCTGAGAGTGTGACCTTGCATGTTCGCAGGTCGAACCGGCGTGAGACGGTGATGTTGTGTTCCCAGTAAGGCTTCAGCCTGTATTCGTCTGTATTCTGCGCGTTGCTCCATCGTTCTCCGCAGAAGATGGCACGATAGCCGATGTTTGCCCACGGCGTTTTCAGCGTCATCGATCCGTTGCCGCTGTGCCGTGGCGTGTAGGGTATCTGTTCGTTGTAGCTCGTGCGTGCCGGGTCGGTCTTGTCGACGGCATGTTGCAGCGAGTAGGCGGCAGTCATCTCTATGCTTACCTTTTTATATATAACAGGCATCTGCATGGCTATGGTGGCATCAAGTCCTGTAATGTCTACCTTTCCGTAGTTGGTCATCCTCCAGACGTATGTGGTGGGGAAGCAGACGATTTTGTCTTTCACGTGGTTGAAGTATCCGTCAACGGTCAGCTGAAGGTTGAGCTTCTTCCACAGCCGGGTGCTCCAGGTGATGCCGACGTTGTATTCTGCTGCCTTTTCGGGTCTCAGGGCAGTGTTGCCGACGTGCAGGTAGTACATGTCGGTAAAGGTCGGCACGCGGAAGGTATGCTTCATCAAGGCTCTGACGAAGAGGCTCTCGTTGCGCAGCAGCCGGTAGGAGAGCGACAGGGCGGGGGAGAGGCGTTGGCGGTTGCCGGGTGCCTTGCCAGCATCGACATGTTCGGTGATGTAGGTCGCCACGATGTTGCCGTTCACTTGCAGTCGTTTGTCCTGATAGCTTGCCGAGAGCGCCGTCAGCGAGGTGCAGCGCACGGGGTTGGGTCTTGGTTCCACGTTCGTGCGCAGGGTGTTCACGGCGAAGTCCTCGGCAAGGGCGAAGGCGACGTTGCGCCACGGTGTCCATCCAGCCGTCGCCGATGCGTAGTACTCGTCCTGTCGGGCGATGTCCGTCAGTTTTCCTCCGGCATATTTCACGTTCTTGTCTTCGTAGCGGTTCCAGGAGTGGTTGTATTTCATCCGTCCGTTCAGTTGCCAATGGCTGCCGAACCGCTTCCGGTAGGTTGCCTGTGCAAAGAAATTCTCATCCCACAGCTTTTCGCGTGCGGTGGGATTGTAGAGGATGACGACGCCGGGGAGCCCTCGTTCGGAATAGTAGTAGTAGGCCTTTGCGTCCAGTTGGCTGCTGTCGCGGAAGGCATGATGCAGGTTCACCTCCCCCTTCCATGCCGAGATGTTGCTGTTGTTGCGTTTCTCGCGCGTCTGCTCACGTCCGTTCGTCAGGGTGAACGGGTAGTTGCCGTCGGCATGTGTAAAGCTGATGTCGGCAGCTATAGACGTCCGTCTGCCGAGCCTCTGCCAATGGCGCAGGGTGGGGTTGATGAGCCCGAACGAGCCTGTGCGCAGGGCGATGCGTGTGAGGTGGCGTTTGTCTGTCGTCGGGAAGCGTTCGGTGGTGATGTTCAGCACGCCTGCCGAGGCATAGTGGCGTGCCGACTGCATCAGGTCGTTTGTCTGTCCTATGGCAAGCGATACCTGGTCGACATTGTCCAGCGTGTACCATCCGATGTCTATCTGTCCCGCCTGGGTGTTGCTGATGCAGATGCCGTCGTAGCTCACGGCAGTATGGTGGGCTCCGAGGTTGCGCACGCTCACGGTCTTCAACCCGCCGATGCCTCCGTAGTCTTTCACGTCGGCACCAGCCAGCATCTTCACTGCCTCCGACAGGTCTTTCAATCCGAGCGCCGACAGCTGCTCCCTGCCTATCGTGCGGAAGGGTGTCGCCGAGCGCACGTCCCCTTGCACGCGCTGTCCCGTCACCGTCACCTCGCTGATGGTGTCGGTGCGCAGCTGTGCCTGTGCCGCCGCAGAGGGCAGGCACAACACAGCCAGCAAGATTGCCGAACGAAGAATCATTCTACAAACTTCAGCCTTCATCGTTTAACCTTCATACTTCAGTTATCTCTCATGTCGCTGTCGCTCGCAACGCATGGAGCATCAGGCAAGAGGCAGGTCTTCAGACTTCGCCGCCCGGCCGACAAGCTCCCTTCCCGGTCTTTACGGCTGACCAGTGGTTTCTTGTGCTTGTCTCCACGAATGGGCGGCTCACTGCTGCGGGACAGTTCGGGACTTTCACCCGATTCCCTTTTTAATCACGCCGAAAATAGTGAACCGTCTTCCTGTTCATCATCGCTTCTGCGATGAATCTTGCTGCAAAGGTACGATTAATTGAGGGAAATGCAAAATATTTGGAGAAAAAGTTAGGGGGAGTTAAAGAGGAGTTAAAAGGGAGTTAAAAGGGAGTTAAAAGGACGATAGTTTTAGCAGCTGGGGACTCCGAATGCGAAACTAACGGCTTCTACCTCCTTCTACCTCCTTCTACCTCCTTCTATCTCCCTCTATCTTCCCTTTAACTCCTCTTTAACTCCCTTTTAACTCCCTTTCCCTCCTCTTCTTATTCACATTGATGGGCGTACTCATGGGGAAGGCTTGCGAGTAGGCGGCATCGAGGGCTTTGAGGTCCACCTTGCGCATACCGATGTCAAGGCTGACGGCAATCAGTGCGCGCAGCCATTCACGGTGCTTGCGCGGCCGGCGCATGGGCGGCGGCAGCTCGTCCCATCCGCAGAGGGGTTCCTGGCAGATGTTGCCGTCGTCGTCATCGTCTTTGCAGAGCATGAGCGAAGCCTGTCGGCACACTTCCCAGATGAGGTCGTCGGTGGCATTGCTGCCCATCCACATCTTCAGGATGTTGCGTATGCAGAAGCGCCGGTACTGTGCGCTGAGCAGGCGCCTTGTGCGCTCCAGTCTGAGCCAGAGCTGCACAAAGCATTGTTGGGTGTTGGTGATTTCCGTCATCGTCTGCGTTCGTTTCTCCGTTTATACTCATCCGTCTTACAGAATCGTCCGCTGGCTTCATCGTATGCTATGTAGCCCCTGTTCTGCCATACGCGGAGCGTGCTTTCGCCGTCACCGCTGCGTCCTTGTTGCTGGCGCATCAGTCGGTACTGTTCGCGTGTGAACTCGTCAGTCAGCAGTTCCAGCAGGTTCTGCGGTCCCGACTGCCGTTGAATCTCCAGCTCGTCGCGCAGCTCGTTTTCCAGTTGCTTTCCGAAGTACAGCATTTTGCACCATAGGTTGTACGACTGGCTCCAGCGTACGAAATCAGCTATTTCGCGCGACCATTTGCATCCGTGAGCCACAAAGAGCACCATACCCTTGAGCCAGGCTATGACGTTGGCACGATAGGAGAAGACCCGGTAGGCTTCGCTCTCGTAGAGTCGTGCGGTGTCGCGGTTCTCCTGCTTCATCTGCAGCGCCAGCCGTTTTGCCTTTGCACACTCAACAAGTCCGCTGGCAGCCTCCAGCCGCTCGATGTATGGTTTCAGTTCCTGTGCAAACGCGTGGTCGTAGATGCCCAGTATGGGAGCCGTGTCATCATCGTCGTCCGGACGGATGATGGTTGATATGTCCAGTCGGCTCACGGTGCCGTCGTTCACCATGTGTGAGAAGAATTTCCTGGCATTGGGCGGCGTTGTCGAGGCGTTGAAGTTCCATCGCAGCGGAGCGATACCCGAGACCGAGTCGGCACCGACGCGCTCCTGACCGGCATTGGAGTTGTCGAAAGCCTTTCGTATGAGCAGCCCCACCTCGTCAGCCGTCCCCTTCGACGTCACCTTCCTCAGCCCTTCTATCTCGTCGACGATGGTATAGATAAAGCGTTCGCCGTTGTTGTTGGCATCGACGATGCGCTGGTTGAAGACGGCATCGGTCAGGTTGTCTATCAGCATCTGGATGCAGATGTCCGTAGGTCGCGGGTCTTTCTTTTGCTTGGCTCCCGGATTCTTCTGCTTCCACTCAGCCTCGCGCTGGCGGTTGGGGATGTCGCGCTGCCGTATGTCCTCCATGATATATTCTATAGGCTTCTTGATGGTACCCTTTCCGATGCTCTGACGACCTATCAAGACGTTCATGAACGTAGCCTCGTGATCCACGTTGTCCCAGTAGCGGAACTTCACGCCATGCAGATGGACGCCCAGTGCGGGGAACACCGCATTTGCCACAGCAGGTTTGTAGAACGAGGGCACGTTCTTCGTCAGCAGCTTCAGCAGTGGCGGCAGCTTCTTCGGCATCGGCGGCGGCGAGGTCGGCGTTCCTCCGCAAGCCCTCATTGCCGCCTGCGACTTCAGCGCCTGCAACACCTGCTTCAGCCTGTAGGGCATGCCCTTGCGCGGTTCCTTCAGCGCGTTCTCAAGCGTCTTGCGCCACTCCGCCATCTCTTCTGCCGAGCATGCCTTCCCCTTGTGCGACGCTTCCCAGTAGTTGGGAATCACCGTCATCATCTTCTCCAGCGAGTAGCCGCAGATGCTCCTAAGCGTCATCGCCAGTTCGAAGGTCAGCACGTTGCGGTCGCCCTCGGCAGGCTCCTTCCCGTCGTTGAACAGCTCCCAGTATTTTTTAATGATGTCCCTGAACAACGTTCCGTTGTACCTTGCCTCCGGGTCGTAGGCAGCCTGTCTGCCGTCTTCCTGCGTACACGTTGGGGGTTGTTCACTGTAACACTGTAACGCTGTAACATCCTGCGTCCCGTTGCCGTCGGCAGCCTCCTCTGCAGGGGCAGCGTCGAACAGCTCGTCGTCCAGAAACAGCAGCTCGTCGTCGTCGGCTGTTGTCGTAAAGAACACGCGTGTGATGTCCTTTGCCTTGTCGTCGTATTCCACACCCAGCAACCGGCTTGCCCAACGCAGGTTCTCCTCCTGCGAGAGCCCCTGGCGCCGGCGGAACACCAGGTGGTAGCCCTTCGTTGCCGACCGTTCCAGCATGAGCAGTCCCAGTTCGTCACGTTTGCCCATCACCAGTTGCGGCACCGCCGCCATCTTCTTCTCCAGCCACACCTGCTGCTCGTCTGCCGTGAGCTCCTTGGGCACTTTGAAGTCGATGTCCATACCCACCGATCGTGAGGCAGTCTTCGCACCCTTGAGCGACCCGTCGGCGTTGGGCAGACACGAGTAGTTCATCTGCACCAGGCGGTTCTTCCTCGTGGCATCCTCTTTGCGTACGGTCTTCAGCGTCATCCGTTGCTTGTCCGTATTGCGACAGCGAAGATAGTCTTCTTTGTTCAAGATGGGGCGCATGAACTTAGCGCCGCCATCACCCTTGTAAATTTCGAAAACACTCATAACCAGTCCCCCCGTTTTTAGATGTTGATGATAATCGTTTTCTCACCCTTGTGCGAAGGAGCAGTGGAGAGGCTTTCCGTCACCTTCCGCGCTATCGTCTTCGCCTGGCGCACCAGCTCCTCCGGCAGCTCGCCTATGCGCTCCCCGTCCATCGAGAAGCAGAAGTACCACCTGCCGTCTCTCCCCTTCGACAGCGAACTGTTGTCGTCGCGGAAGATGGGCTTGTTCCTCACCCGCTTCGGCTTCTGCTGCATATAGACGTTGCCGTCGCGCATCCCCTGCACGTGGAAGTCGCCCTTGAAAGGTTCTGCCTCCACATCCTCGCAGCACATGAAGTCCAGCGTTCGCAGTCCGGTTTCCAACCAGCCGGAGGTCATCAAGCCCTCCAGCGTTACCTGCTCTCCATAAAGTTTTTTTATACTTGCTTTCATTGTTTCTAAGTTTTAGCGAGAAGAAGAGTCAGATTCTTTGCGCATTTACCCGGGAACATCCTCCTCCGCCTCAACTCAGGTTAAACATGAGAATTGTTACTTGCTCAGTTTCACGATGTCGGTAGCCAGTACCTCCTGATACGTCTGACCCTGAAAGTCGTGCGTAGAGAAACGGAGCGTGGCTGCCACCATGTCGCCCTCGTAGAACCGGCACACTGCCAGCGAGCCCAGCATGGAGCACACAAACTCGTTCTCATACTTCGAACCGCCCAGCTCGCGCAACACGATGTTGCACTTCTGAATCTGTCCGCTCTCACTCTTCTGACTCTGTACGCTGAAGGCCTCGCCCTGGCGTACCACTTTTAGAATTTTTGTTGTCATTTTCGTTGCATTGTCAACGCCTTTAGTGGTCGATTGACGTTGCAAATGTAGGACAAGGGCATAAAAAAAACCTGCTACGTAGTAGGTACGCGTAGCAGGTACGATTATTAACAAATGGCTGAATATCAGCCCAATATTTTCTTTATTCTATCCTGAAACGAGAGAGATTTCTTCTGCACGTAGGCCTTGTTGAAGTACGACCGGAGCGTTTCGGGTTTCTCGTCCCACAACGAGCCGAACACTTGCCACACATCAGCGATACCAAGACGGTCGCTCAATGTCCGGGCAACAAGTGCACGCTCAGCACCACTCAGCTCCCTCGGCTGCCATTGGTCGGTCAGGATGTCGGCATCAGCAAGTCTTGTCATCAGCTCCTTCGCCCTCTCGGTCGTAAGCACCTCGGACACGGGACGCTTCTCAGTCCTTTCGCCTGCCATTTGTTGCCCCATCCTCACCTCGGCCTTGTCCACCGAGAGATATACGTTCTCATTGTCGTGCACGTCGATATACGAGCCCTGCACATAAATGTTGTTGCCAGCCATCGTTTGCTTTGTTTAAATATTCACCTCCTTGTTGTCATGAATGTCATTCCAGTTGCCGTCTACATTGATATCGCCATCAGCATTCAAAGTCAACTGAGGCAGGTGGGGCAAGGGTATAATGTCGGCTATGGCCTTGCAATCATCGGCAGAGGCATCATTGGGCAAAACCTTTTGAAGAAGAAATGCAATAAAGCCCAACATTTTCACATCGTTAAACCTATCTACAAATGCTTTCAACTTCTGTCTGGAAATGACAATAAACCGGTTACGGACAGACACACCGTCCACCATAGGCTTACCCGACTTCAGGGCACGCGACTGCCACAGGTCGCGCTCCTTGGTCAGTTGCGCCACCTGCTCCTCCAGTTGTGCTATGCGCACATCCTTGGCACTCATGCCACCCTGAAGGGCAATGAATTCGTCGGGTGAAATGTTCATGTTTTCTTGCTACAAGACTTGTTTACATACATATTTCTCAATATCCACAATAGGCAACTTGCTCCCCTTTGACCTCACTTCGCCGATAAACACCGATATTTGCTCAGGTGTAAGCATGCCCTTGCGCCAGGCATACCACAAGAAGTCGATAGTGGTCAGATACACGATTTGCTTCTCTTCGCAATACTCCTTGATGTCGCGCATATTACTGCTGCCTACCACATTGTGAGTGAACAGGCAATAAGCCATGCAGGCACTCTCGCCCTTGCCAAAACGACTTCTCAGACGGGCATACTCACGAAGCATATCACCCCTTGGGGAAAAGGGCAATAGGGTAATCGTCTTCAGATAATGCATCAAGTTATCCACCAGCGCCCTGATGTCTGATAGCAGCTCCTCGTGAACGGTCTCCAGCAACACGTAATCATAGTCAGGGAAGATGCGAGGCAAAAGGCTTAGCAATCCTCCCTTGGCGAAGTGTATCACCACATCGGCATCCAATACTATCTTGGTACGGGTTCCTCCTTTCATAGCACTATTTCAACAGATTCAAAAGTTCAACATAATGACCCTCCGAGATGCGCTCCATGTCGAACAACCGGCGTGCCTTCTCGCCAAAGTCACCAATCACCACACCCTCGTTGCCGCCCTGATAGAGCGACGCGTCATAGCCGTATTCAGCAGATATCTGCTGAATACTCTTGCTCTCCTCCAAATGCACTTGCAACTCATCTTCGGTCATCAGCCGCATGTGGCGAAGACAATAGCAAAGCGACTGGTGGCTTACGCCGAACAATTGTTCCAGACGCAACATCGTGGCCATCGTCACCCTGCGGATTTTAATCTCCTCAGGGGGAATCTGCGCCAGCACCCCTGAGGGTGGAAGAAGCAGCGCAGAGGCAAAGGCATTGGCATTGATTTCCGACGGGTCTTTCTCCATACCTGGTGCACCGCAGACGTGCGGTTTCGGCTCCTCATCATAATACAGGTGGAACAACTCGTGGCAAATCGTGAAGTGCTGACGCCCACGCGAATTGTTAGAGTTGATGAGCATGAACTTCATCTTCCCGTCAGCCGACCGCATCGAAAGGCCACATGCCCGCTCTGAAAGCGGACGATACATCACCATCACCCCCAGTTTCCTGAGCAGCGTCTTCGTGTGAACAGGCTCAGAGGGATTCACACCTGCCTCAGCCCTCATCTTCAGCGCCAGCTGCTCAACAGCTTCCTTCGTCAGTTTCTTCATTCGCCCAGCATTTTAGACATTTTCAAATACTCCAGCACCACCTGCTTGAAACGCGCCACCTGCTGCATGTCCTCGCCCGTCAGCCCATCGGTGCGGAAGGCGCACACCATCATCCGGCTCTTCACGACCTCAGCATCCTCCTCGAACAGCAGCTCCAATTCGCATCCCAGCATGGCGGCCGACTTTTCGAGCACCTCCAACGGAGCCTCTCGCTCGCCAGCCTCATAGTTGGCATACGCACTACGCCCGATGCCCAGATAACCGGCCATCTGCTCCTGCGTCAGGTCATTTGCCTCACGCAGCACCTTCAGGTTTCTTCCAATCACGTTGCTCATAGTTCCTTGTCTTTTGGGAATAATCAAATTCCGTGGCAAAATTAGCGATTTATTTTCAAACTACCAAAATTTTGCCACGGAAAGATACTGTAATATAAATGATAATTGTTGTGGGGCTTATTGGCCAGACGACGGTTCATCCTTTACCGTTGCTGGCTCAAAAGATGATACCCCCAGTGCTTATACTCCTTTCGCTCTTCACCGTCGCCCAAAAAGAACTCTATACCCTCATCGCGTTCGAAGAGAGCACCCCGATGCTGTTGCCGCTTTTCCCAATCGTAGCAGCCCGCATCGTGCTTGTATTTGATATAGTATTGTGCGAATCGAGACATAATATAATACTTAACACAAACTCCCACAATCCAGAAAATCATGAAAATGTGGGAGTTCTTTACTTTTTAGTTCACTTATTTGTGAAAAACTTACTTGGCAGCGTTAGAGGAGGGAACCCCATCCGTGCAATCATATTCTGAACAAGCTCTCGAAAGTAAGGCCATGAAACCAACTCTATGCTGTTGTCTTTAAATACTGTTACAAAATCTTTTGTGACATCTACCTCCTTTGTCTTCATATATGACAAAAGAAAACTAGCTGTTATGGTGAAGACCTTCTCTTCGGTATTCTCAGAACGCTTCACACCTTCAAGTTTATAGTTCGTAACGAAACTCACCTCGCTTGCATTTTGGTCGTATCCTAGCTTCATCGAAATATCCAAGTCAATGGCTCCACCCTTCGATTTTATCTCATGCTTCTTGGCACTGCAGTCATTAAGTAGAATCTGCGACAAGGTTATGGCAGATAAAATCCTACCATACTCTTCAGGGGAAATTGCTGTTTTTTTCATGCTGACAGTTTGTAAATTGGTGCTTTTTCTTCTTTCATTTGCGGCTTATTGTACTGAATATCGTCAATACCACCCATTATCATGTTGTATTGCTCCGACAGTCGTACTGTAAGCTGCTGAGAATATTCGTCAAACTTCTGACACATCGTGTCTTGTCCAACACAATATGCCAGAATCTGATTAACATAAGAATTGATAGATACGTCGTTCTTCTTTGCCCGGCTGGCAATCAACGAATGCAGCCAAGGGGAAGTACGTACCGAGAATGTGCCACTGAAGTTCGAGTCCGCAGGAGAAGGTTCGGGAATAGCCTCACCGCGAGAGTAAAGTAGTTCCAAGAATGCGTCCTTTTCCTCCAAGTAGCTGTTGACGGCTTCTTCACGGGTGTCGCCAATCCCGTGGCATGCGCTGATACCGAATTCATTGCAGTAAGCAACATACCATTTTTCGCCGTCAAGTTCTTCTCTCTTTATGATTATGTCATATTCGAGAGATTTGTAAAACTCTAAGCTTTTCATAATTAATTAATGTATATATTTTATAATAATGTTGTTTGCCTTAAATACCTTTAGCCTTCCGAATGGCAATGATTTTTCTTAACGTGGGCATCAAATATTGCTTGAAGTTTATCTTCGTCACCAAATCTTCCCCTTTTCCTTTGTGTACCTTATGCACCGTGAAATAATGGCCATATGAATCTGCATCAGGATGATAAAATCTGATAGAAGAACCGGTGTTCTGCCCCACAATCTGTTCGACGCCAACCACACCAATCACTTTTACAATGTGGTTTAGTGGTATCTCTTTAGCGTCTAACTTGCAGAGTCTTTCCAGTTCTTCTTCGACATCCTCCGTCGTCGTTCCTTTAAACTTAAACTTTGCCATATTTCAGTAATTTGGTTGCAAATGTAATACCATTTTCTGAATGTGGCAAATTATTTATGCTTTATTTTTGAAAAAAACTCTATTAAGTGCATGAATCAAATTACAACATATCAGAAAGAAGCTTATTTGCCTCATCATTATCTCGGATAGAAGATTCTAAAGCCTCGATTGAAGCTATTACCTTTCCACCAATATCCTTGATGACGTTCTCGTCCTTTGGAATGGGAATAAGCACATTAGCAATCACATCGGGTTCCAAATGCTCTTGATTTGTACCGTAGGCATTCTTTAAAATGAGGCTTTGGCCAATAGGCGATTTCAGAAATTGATAAACGTAGCCTCTTAAAAACTCGTCTTCGATAACAACTCGAATTAGATTATTTGTTGCTACATGCCCATCGTGCTGCTCTAACGCATATGTAATCCTTCCAAGTGTTCCAGAATCAGAAATAAGTATATAACCCTTGTGAATCGTTAAAACCTTTAATTGTTTTAACAGCTGCTTGCTACATTTTTTCTCATCTAAGTATTTTACGTTTTCTCCATGTAACTGAGTTATAGCAGTCCCCGTGAAAAACTTTCTAATGCCTTTTCCACAAGTTACTCCATCATCTGCATAGGGTCTCTTAAATCTTGGTCCATTAAATACGGATTGAGCTATAGAGTTGAGGGTCTTAACCTCATAATTGGGGTTGTCACTTAATTGCAATACCTTTTGTAGCGCCTCATTATGCTTTGGCAAATAATGAACCGGGTTGAATGATAACGAGGAAGAATCTATATCGTTAATTGAAATAGAAAAACGGAATTCACTTTCTGCTAACTCTCCTTTTTTGAATTGGTTATAGCTTTCAGCTATTTCTGACAGATCTTCATCAAGTTTATGAACTCCATCGACAACGATTGGATCACCATTGGCATCTTTCTTCAGCAATGTTTCGCCTCGGCTGTTCTGCCCAACCTTATTTGAGATAGCCATAAAGACTCGGTAATCAGGGAGTGGCTTACACTTTTTCATCAATAACACAGATGCCTTTGAACCACAAAAAGGCTCAAAAGTGTTCTCGTGAAGATTAACAACAGCAAGAAGCATGGTCTCACTTAGGATCTTTCTTCTTATTGCATAAGCCTCTCTATTATCTAACTGTCCCTTTGCCATTACAATGCAGATTAGTCCATCTTCCTTAATCCACTTCAAATACTGTTCGGCAAACAACAGCTCTGGTGCTATTCCTATGCTTTCATTAAGTTTATCTTCATAGAAAACAGCACCATCATCGCCTACATTCCACAATTTTCCAATCTCAAATTTACTCAACGTGGTAGAATCTTTTATTCTGATATCCACACCCGAACCAAAAGGTGGGTTTGACAATATGACATCAGGCATTCCAAAGCCACAAATCTCTTTAAACTTCGCAGAAAGCAAATTCGTTTCCTTCAAACTATCTACACGTTCAATACCACCATGTCCGTCTTTCCCCAGCAGCATGTTTGCTTTAGCAATCTTCACGAGTTTAGGTGAAATGTCTATACCGAATAGGTGATGTACCACTTCTCTTTTCAATACTTCTTTAGCATTTGTGCCTCTGTTGGAATCATCTATCCTCTTAAATATGTAATTCATAGAGGAAATCAAAAAGCCACCACTACCACATGAGGGATCAAGAATGATGGATTTCTCATTGGGAGAAACCATTTCAATCATCATTGATATTACAAGTCGATTTGTGAAATATTGTCCTCTTTCTCCTTTCAAATGTGATGCGACATATATTTCATATGCCGTACCAATTACGTCATATGGAGAATCCAGAAAAGAGTATTTCTGTAATTGTGAAATCACAATAGCGAGTTTATCGTCAGACACCGTTATTTCCTCATTCTTTCCAAACACATCAGGATAACGTTGACGCACTGCATCAAATAGGTCTCTAACTCTTTTGCAAGCCTGATGACGAAGCTCGGGATTTGAGTATTCTTCCTGTGTCATTCGGAAAAGACAATCTTCATTGGCGCTCTCCTCGTCCTCATGCTTGGCTAAAAGGATTCGTGTCATATCCAATGCTACGTCTTCCGAATCTATTCCTGCACGATACATGGCATTGTGACATCTTTTGAAAGTCAGCTTTAGATCTACAGGTATTACCAAATCACTTTTCTTGTATGTGCCTATTGCATCCCAGGGTTCACCCTTTCTGGGTATGCCAATATACTCTTCAATATCATTATTCTCGTACCTTCTATAAAAAATTATTTTGTCACCATTCGTCCAAAAGCCACCTTTAGCAGAGGTTGAACAGATATAAGATATTAGTTGCCCGTCAGGCTCCTTAACATTTGGAGCCTTTATTTCCGCTATCAGAAATATTTTCTCTTGTAGTTTACTATTGTTTGATAAAGCATCTTCATAGATGACAATATCGGCCCGTTTCGTCTCACGCCCAATTTGGATTCCACGTTCTATAGCAATCGTAGATTTATCGTAGCGGAATTCCTCTACCAATATGCGTGAGGTCTTTTGCCTAATCCTTTCTTCTGGGGTGTTAGGCCTATGCGTATCAGGATTGATGTAATCTATGATCTTTCCTTCAGAATCCAATCTTATTTGAAACTCCTGCGATTCTACCCATTCGTCGACTGTTATCATTTTATTACATTTACACCGGCCTTTGTCTATCCGGCAATAATCCGACTGATACCCAAATGTCAGAATGGTTAGTAATCACGTTGTGCAACCGCATACGAAAAGCGGGGTACCTACTACTGCCCGCCCCGTGACTTTGGCCTACCACAACCATCTCAATAGAACGAACAGAGTCGATACCCCGCAGGTCAGTATATAGTACACCCAAAAGTGTGCGTGAGGGTACAAGTACCCTCGGCACACCCCGGCTGTAAACATATATACACCCGTAGGCGTCACCTCTGCCATTGTCTTTGATTGAGATTTGATTGTGGTAGTTCAAGTCACCAAAAACAAAGCGTACAGTGTCGCTTTTCCGCAATGTAGTTGTCCGTCGTAGGCTCACAAGCCAAGGCTTAGACTGTGCAAAATTACAAAGAAATTGCGAGACCGCCGCAAGGGGAGTGGGGATTTTTTCACGTTTGATGTCTGGCAAGGGGTTCAAGATAGTGCAGTTGTTACAGCGTTACGGTGTTACAGTTCCAAAGACGATTTTGAGGATAGTGGAAATATGCTCTATATCTATATTAATATAGATATAGAATTTTTGTTGGTTGTAGGGGATGGCTGTGGGGCGAACTGTAATACTGTAACAAGTGAAACAGGGCGGCGAGGCGGCAACGCTGCCGGACAAAAAATACGGGTGGGATTCGTAGACCGCAACGGGCGCGTGCTATCTTTGCACCGAGAGAAGTGGAGAAAGGGCTCGCAGATGTATCTCCCTGCAACGCAGAACGATAGCTTTCAGCCGGCAAAAGCATAGGTTTCGCAGCGCAGGACCTATGGTTTGAGAGATTAAAAATTAAAGATTAAAAATGAAAGATTAAGATTGAAAGATTAAAAATGAAAGATTAAGATTAAATAAATTGAAAAGATGAAAACAATGAAGTTATTGATGACCATGACATTGGCCGCAGTGGCCTTAGTGTTTGGCGTGTGCTCATGTGGAAGCGACGACGATGAGCCTGAAGTGGCTGTAGCCGCACAGGTGGCAGGTTCTTATACAGGCGAAGAGGTCATGACGGTCATGGGAGAACCCGACCAAGGCACCAAGACATTCGTGTTTACCAAAGCCACAGACACGTCTGTTGACATGACCATTCCCGAATACGGTGAGGGTATGATGTCTCTTCCTGCTCTTCCCGTGAAGAACATCATGCTGACCAAGAAAGACAATACGATTACGGGAAGACTCGCTTCCTACGAGGGAAAAGTGATCAATTCCGATGGGTCAGAAAAAGCATATTCCGTGAGTGATGTAACCGTCATCTTCAACGACAATAGAGTTGTGGTGACCTTTACAATGAAATACGGCAATATGCCATTTGCCTTCGCAGGACAATTTACAGGCGTAAAAAAGTAAGGCGTGACAGCGTTCCGTTTGGGCAGACACACTCATTCCATTCTCGCCGGCATGGCATTGTCCATGCTGGCTATTGGTATGTCT
>ODAI013218474.1_pt1 | contig 24398 bp, 13 predicted proteins | sample 1539321 | NCBI WGS metagenome assembly ODAI01 (sample SAMN02144231, study PRJEB22623) | gut metagenome | biome: sheep rumen | host: Ovis aries | place: New Zealand | reverse complement strand
CTGGTCATCCAAGACCGACTTCCGACTCACGCCGGCTCCGAGAGTTACCGACCAATGCTGGGATATATAGCCAGTCAGAGATCAATGTCTAATCAAGCAAAGGCCACATTTTCAAGTGGACTCAATATTCAATTCTGCGCTTTTCTATAATGGTGTCGCAAACAACAGATATTGAATCATAACCCTTTTCATTAAAGTTTTCACCATAGAATTGAGCTTTATCGTATTTGCATGTCTTCCTGCTTATCCAGTTACCTTCTGAATCATATTTGTATTCTGAATATTTTTCAGATTGTTCCCAATTACAGTCGGAATTACCACCATGATTTCTCTTTTCAATAATATTGCCATCATTAGAATAGAACAAAGAATCGTATGAAGCATCACAACATTCATATTCTCCGTCTATTCCATGTTTTACTATAACGACCTTACCATCTTCATATTCAAATCCTGTGATTATGACGTCATCATCAATATCCGTCAGTCGGTTCTGACTGTCACGTTTCACTTTGCAATTCTTTGGGAAACAATAATAGTAGTAAATCAGTTCCCCGTTCTTTGCAAATTCCATGATAGTGTCCTTACCATCTCTTATGACATAGTGCACATTACCCTTTAGATTGAATGTGTTCAAATCTTTACTGGTTATTGAAACTGCTGATTCTTCCTGTGTACTATTGTCATTCTGACAATTTTCAATTGAATTCTTATGTTCTCCATTTGATGATTTATCCGCTCTGGTACATGATGCCAAAGCAATTAGGCATAACATACATATTGTTATTGTTCTCATAGAAAATATGTTGTTTATAATTCGGGCACAAATATATGGATTATTTCTAAACAAAGTATAGAACAAGCCATTTTTCTTCTATTCAGCTTAGTCGGGACGCATAGATTTGTCATTTAAGATTTGCCTTCCCCTTGTTTGGGACGCATAAACTTGACATGATAAATTCTAAATAGAAGATAGACATTCGTCTCTTTACTCCTTTTTACTTCTCTTTACTCCTCTTTACTACGAAAACAAATGTTTACTTTTTCTTCCTGAAGTTTGTCGGAGTTGTTCCAGTAAGCTTCTTAAAGAAATTGGTGAGGTGCGCCTGTGACGAAAATTCCAGTGCATAGGCAATCTCCTGAATAGTCTTGTCCGTACGGAGCATTTCCTTGATACGGGCGAGAAGTGTGTTGTCAATGATGGCTTTTGGCGACTGGTTAGCTACCTTACGCGTTACCTGAGAGAGGTAACGTGCTGACACGTTGAGTGCATTGGCGTAGTAGATGACATCATGACTATTCTTACACTCGGTGTCTTGCATAGCGACAAAGTCACGGTAGAGCGAGAGACAACGACCCGTAAGCTCCGTATTCACGTCAGGAGGAAGTATAAAGCGTGCCTTCTTCTCGGCTTCGTCCAATGTCATGCCCTGACTGAGATACACGGCAATGGTAGAACACAATTCGTTGCATCGTCCGTGGTTGTCGTCAGCCTCTATGACATGTGAGGCAGAGAAGTGGGCAGCATCACGCTTACGTACCACGATGGCAGAGCATAGCGGAATAAGTTCGTGCTGAATCTTGTGGATTAACTCATCGTCGAGCAACTGTTCCTCGCGGCTGGATGAAACGACAGGAGAGAACAGAACCCACTGCGGAGCATAACGCTTGATGCATCGGGTGATGGCAGACAATGTATAGACATTGCGAATCATTCCAATCTTCACCACGCAAGGCACGATATCATCAGCCACGGCATCAATCTGACGTTCTATCACCTCGGCAGGAATGTCGTAGAACTCCTGAATTCCGAGCGTATTCTGCATGGTGAGGGTAGTGACGACCGAAAGGGCATTGCCACCAAGACCTGATATTGTCTTGATGTCAGCCTGAATACCGGCACCGCCAGTACTGTCCGAACCTGTTATTGTAAGTATCGCATTGTTTAGCATTGCTAAAGCCCTTCTTTTATTTCCGAGTGCAAAGAAACAACAAAAATGTGGATAATAAAAGAATCTGTTCCATTATTTACAACTTCTCCTTACATATATGCAAGGGGAGACCTGTGTTTCCATAGACTTATGATGAGGAACATAATCGTCAACCCATATTACAACTAAAGTAAAAGGGTAGTCAACTATAAATAAAATTAAGTTAAACCTAAGTCAACCCTTATTAAGAATAAGAGGATAGGTAGTCAACTAAAATCGTTAAGCTACAATCTCTCCGAACTAACACCCATATCTCCCGGGTGGGGAGATATGGGTGTAAATTCGGAGAGATATGGGTCTCTTAAAGTGAAGAATGTCGTTTGCTCGTATACTTGTGTTAATTTGTTTTTACATTGTATTTATGCTTCTTTCCGTTTCCTTTTATCTCTATGCTTCTGTTGCCGAGATGGAGGGTTGCGATGGTGCCCTTTGGTATGCTGACGGTGTAGCAGTATGTGCCGTTGTCAAGGTGATGCCATTCCACATCGATTCTGCCGTGTGGGGTCATTGTGCCTCCCTTTGCCCATGTGAGACCTCCACCAAAGTGGGGGGCAAGAATGATGTGAGCAAAACCTGGGGCTGACTCGTCTGGACGAATGCCGAGGATGGTGGAGTAGAACCACTGTACGACGGCTCCGTAGCTGTAGTGATTGAAGGAATTCATGTTCCATTCGTGCTTGTTGAAGCCATCTGCCTTGGTATAGCTGTCCCAGCGTTCCCAGATGGTTGTCGCTCCTTGGTCAATGCTGTATAGCCATGAAGGATTCTCGCGTTGAAGGAGCAGACGGTATGCAAGGTCTGTCAGTCCACATTCGGTGAGTGTCTCCATCAGTATGCCTGTGCCTACGAAGCCTGTGGAGAGGCGGTAGCCGTTGTTGATGATGTTCTGACGGAGCGACTCGATGGCTGCGGGACGCTGCTTTGGTGTGAGCAGACCGAAGTGGAGTGCCAGCAGATAAGCAGTCTGTGTGTCCTTGCCTGTATTTATCTCACTGTTGGTGATGTAGCGACGCTGAAATTCGTCCACGATATTGTGGTGAAGTGCTGTATAGTATGCCGTATCATCGTTTTTTCCGAGCAGTCGTGATATCTTTGCCATCAGGTCTGCCGTGTGGGCAAAATATGCGTAGGAGACGTATCGTTTCTCTACTTCCTTGTAGGCAAGCCAGTCGCCGAAATCTGTCTCTGCACCAATGTGTGTCCATCCGTCCTCGGATGCTTCGGCACAATGCTTCATCCAGCGCTTCATGCTTTCATAGTTTTCTGTGAGAATATGCGTGTTGCCTGTCATCACATACACGTTCCATGGAACAATGATGCCAGCATCGCCCCATGCACTTCCTCCGTAGCCCCACATGTTGGCGGCTGGTGCTGTGCAAGGATATGCACCGTCGTCACGCTGACCGTTGCGCATGTCACGCATCCACTTGCGGTAGAAGTCCTTGACGTCACTGTTGTATAGAGCAGTAGTGGAAAATATCTGTGTGTCGCCCGTCCATCCGAGACGCTCGTCACGCTGTGGGCAGTCGGTAGGGATGCTGACGAAATTGCCGCGCTGTCCCCACCACACGTTGCTGTATAGCTGGTTGATGTCAGGATTGCTGCACGAGAACGTCCCCCATTCCTCTATGTCGCTTCCTACTATCATACCAGTCACATTGGCTGCAATGTCGATGTCATCAGTTGCTGTGAGTTCTGCATAGCGGAATCCGAAGTAGGTGTAGCGTGGATGATATGTCTCATTTCCTTCGCCGTTCATGATGTAGCGGAGGGTAGCCTTGGCGTGGCGCAGGTTGTATGTCCACAGACTTCCTGCTGGTCCTTTGTCAAGACGGGCAGCATCGCCGTTGTAGTTGAGCATCTCACCGAAGCGCCATGTGAGTTCTGTGCCACGATTACCCCTTGCGGTGAACCGAATCCAACCGACTATGTTTTGACCGAAATCGAGCAGAAATGTCTGCCCACGTTTGAGCCTTATCCATGTAGGATGCTTTTCGCTGTATGTGTTGAAGATTTTTATCCAATGCCCGTCAGGTCCAATGAGTTGCTGGTTGTTTATTTTGCCGTATGTCGTTCCTGTGGCGATGCTTCCTTCGTACACAGTTATGTCGGCAACTGTTTTCCACAGTTTCCTGTCTCTTATCTTTACTTGTGGTCCGAACTCAGGAATGAGTACGCCCTTGTTGTCTGTATTGATGATGGCATTGTGCCAGTGTGTGGGCTTGCGACGTGCATCGTATGTCTCGCCGTTGTAGATGTCGCCAAGCAACAGTGAACCGTCAGTTGCACATTGCCATGAGGTGTCGGTAATGAACCTGTCCTTGGTGTTGTCGGTGTATGTAACATCTATGTCGCAAATAAACGCATGACGGTTGTTGTTGCCATATACTCCACGTGTGATGCCTCCAATCCACCAGCCGTTGCTTATCTGTGCAGTTATGCTCAGACTGTCGCCTTTGAGCAAGGACTTAGGTACAGTCATGGTCTGTAGGAACATTTCCTTGCGGTAGTCTGTCCATCCCGGTTTCAGTTCGGAATAGTCTATTTCCGAGCCGTTTATCTGCAAGGTATATACTCCGAGTGCGCTTGAATGTAGTACGGCACTCTTCACTTTCTTGCTCAGATGAAATGTCTTGTGGAACACAGGCATTGAACCGTCCTGTGTTGGTGCGCTTATCCATTCCTGCGAATGTGTGGCAGAAAAGTAAGCGATTGCCATTGCGAATGTGGCTAAAAGTCTCTTTGTCATTTACAGATAGGTTGGTTAGTCTTATTTTGTTAATGTATGCAAAGGTATGTAAAAAATCCGATTATCCTTGCTTCCGTTCTGTGATTTTCATTGTTTTTTCAAGTTAAAGCTTTGAAAGAATCTGACCAAAGCTTTAGATTGGTCCGTTCAAAGCTTTAGAATGCTTTCACCAAAGCTTTTGTTTACTTCGATGAAAGCTTTGGATAATTTGAACGAAAGGGTAGGGTAGTACTGGTTATTGCTTTGAACTTCTTGAGCAACTGCTTACACCTTATATATTATAAAGGCGTGAATGGATATACAAAAGAGCCACCGCTTTGATGCAGATGCATCGGGAACGGTGGCTCTTGCCTTTTTGCCATAGTCTTCACGAAATGGACGCTTCGGAAACTTTGGCTATGTGTAAACTTGCAGCCCTTCTCCTTTGGTTGAGAGCGTGGGCAGAGCGTTACTTCTTCAACATTTCAATCATGCTGGCTGCTGCCTTGCGACCGTCACCCATTGCGAGGATTACTGTTGCACCTCCACGGACGATATCACCACCTGCGAAGATAGTTGGGATGCTTGACTGCATCTTGTCATTTACTGCGATAGTGTTCTTGCGACCGAGTTCGAGTCCTTCAACAGACTTTGGAACGAGTGGGTTAGGAGAAACACCTACTGCCACGATTGCCATGTCGATGTCGATAGTTTCAATCTTACCCTCTACTGGTACTGGTGAACGACGACCTGATGCGTCAGGCTCACCAAGTTCCATAACCTGAAGTTTAACCTGCTTTACGTTACCCTTTTCGTCAGCGATGTACTCGATAGGGTTGTGGAGTGTGAGGAACTCGATTCCTTCTTCCTTAGCATGCTTTACTTCCTCAAGACGTGCTGGCATCTCTGCTTCAGAACGACGGTAAGCGATGAATACACGTTCTGCACCGAGACGCTTGGCAGTACGGCAAGAGTCCATTGCTGTGTTACCACCACCAACGACCATCACACTTTTAGCCTTGATGATAGGAGTGTCTGTTGCTGGGTTTGAAGCATCCATAAGGTTCACACGTGTGAGGTACTCGTTAGATGACATGATACCAACTGAGTTCTCGCCAGGAATACCCATGAAGTTAGGGAGTCCTGCACCTGATGCAACAAAGATACCTTTGTAACCTTCTGCCTCAAGATCCTGTATAGTGATTGTCTTACCGATGATGCAGTCCTTTACGAACTTAACACCTATCTTGCTGAGGTTTTCAATTTCTACGTCAACTATAGCGTTAGGAAGACGGAACTCAGGAATACCGTACTTGAGTACACCGCCAATCTCGTGAAGTGCTTCGAATACTGTTACGTCGAAGCCAGCCTTTGCCAAGTCGCCTGCACAAGAAAGACCTGCAGGACCAGAACCAACAATTGCTACCTTGATTCCGTTGCTCTGTGCAACCTCTGGAAGAGCCATCTTGCCAGAGTTACGCTCAAAGTCTGCAGCGAAGCGTTCAAGGTTACCGATGGCAACAGCCTTATGACCCATCTTGAGGTGGATACACTGGCTTTCACACTGCTTTTCCTGTGGGCAGACACGTCCGCAGACAGCAGGAAGTGCGCTTGTTGACTTGAGAACCTTTGCAGCCTCAAGGAACTGACCACGCTCGATGTTCTTGATGAATGAAGGGATGTTGATTGATACTGGACATCCTTCCATACATGTAGGCTTAGGGCAATCGAGACAACGTTTTGCCTCTGTGAGAGCCTGCTCAACTGTGAGACCTACATTTACTTCCTCAGTACGTGTTGTTGCACGATATACAGGGTCGAGTTCGCCCATCACGCAACGTTCTATGAGGCCTCTGTCCTTTGGCTTCATGGCAACCTGAAGTTCCTTTCGCCATGCAGCATTGCGGTCTGTAAGTTCAGATAGTGGAGTGTCGGTAGTCATGTTTGAAGCGTCTGCCTTTGGTGCTTCTGACTTGCATGTGTTACCTGCCTTGCAGCCACATACGCTCGCCTCAAGCTTTTTCATCTCCTCAATCTCTACAGGCTTGAAAGCACCCATACGCTTGAACATCTCGTCGAAGTCAACCTCGTGACCATCGAACTCAGGACCGTCAACGCATACGAACTTAGTCTTTCCACCTACAGTGATACGGCAAGCACCGCACATACCTGTACCGTCAACCATGATAGTGTTGAGCGATACGTCTGTAGGAACGTTATATTTCTTCGTAAGGAGACAGCAGAACTTCATCATGATGGCAGGACCGATAGCGAAACACTTGTCCACCTTCTCACGCTGGATTACTTCTTCTATACCTACAGTTACTACGCCTTGCTTTCCGTAAGAACCGTCATCAGTCATGATGATTACCTCGTCGGAGTGCTTGCGTACTTCGTCCTCAAGGATTATAAGTTCTTTTGTACGACCTGCGAGAACTGAGATTACGCGGTTGCCTGCAGCCTTGAGTGCCTTGATGATAGGAAGCATAGGTGCAACACCAACACCACCTCCTGCACATACTACTGTACCGAACTTCTCGATGTGGGTAGCCTGACCAAGCGGACCTACAACGTCTGTGATGTAGTCGCCCTCATTGAGGCTGCACAACTTGGTTGAAGAGTAACCTACAGTCTGAACCACGAGCGTGATTGTTCCTGCTTCTATGTCTGAATCAGCGATTGTGAGTGGCATACGCTCACCATTTTCACCTACTCGTACAATGACGAAGTGACCTGCCTTGCGAGACTTTGCAATGAGAGGTGCTTCAACAACAAGTTTGAAAACCTTCTCAGAGAACTGCTCTTTCTTTACGATTTTGTTCATGGGATAAAAAAGTAAAGCCTTTTAGGGCTTCCAATGTTTAGAGATTAAGTATTTGGTTTTATTTTTGTTTATGTGAAAGTTCATAGGAATCTCCCGTTCCTTATGCGGGGGAACGGGAGAATTTATGATTGATTTTTAGTCGATATATTCGAATCCAGTGTAAGGAACGAGTGCCTTTGGCATACGTATTCCCTTTTCTGTCTGGAAGTTCTCGAGGATAGATGCAACGATACGTGGAAGTGCAAGAGCTGAACCGTTGAGAGTGTGGCAAAGCTGAACCTTCTTGTCTGCGTTGCGGTAACGACACTTGAGACGGTTTGCCTGATAAGTGTCGAAGTTAGAAACTGAACTTACCTCAAGCCAACGTCCCTGTGCTTCAGAGTAAACCTCGAAGTCGTAGCAGATCGCAGAAGTGAAGCTCTGGTCACCACCACAAAGACGGAGAATACGGTATGGAAGTTCAAGCTTCTGAAGAAGTCCTTCTACGTGAGCAAGCATCTCTTTGTGTGACTCTGCTGAGTGCTCAGGAGTATCGATGCGTACAATTTCAATCTTTGAGAACTCGTGGAGACGGTTGAGTCCACGTACATCCTTACCGTATGAACCTGCCTCACGACGGAAACACTGAGTGTAAGCGCAGTTCTTGATAGGAAGCTGCTTTTCATCGAGGATGACATCACGATAGATGTTTGTTACTGGAACCTCAGCAGTAGGGATGAGGTAGAGGTCGTCAACCTCACAGTGGTACATCTGTCCTTCCTTGTCAGGAAGCTGACCTGTACCGTAACCAGAAGCCTGATTTACCACAGTAGGAGGCATGATTTCTGTGTAGCCAGCCTTGTTTGCCTCTGCAAGGAAGAAGTTGATGAGGGCACGCTGGAGTTGTGCACCCTTGCCAGTATATACTGGGAAGCCAGCACCAGTAATCTTGACGCCGAGGTCGAAGGCGATGAGGTTGTATTTCTTTGCAAGTTCCCAGTGTGGAAGCTTTGCTTCGCCATTTTCTGGAACTGTTGTCCAGTTGCCTACAGTATCACCTGGTTTGCACTCACGGAGTGATGACTTAACTACTACATTGTCCTCAGCGCATGAACCTTCTGGTACTTCATCGTAAGGAAGGTTAGGAATTGTGCAGAGGTGAGCTGTAAGTGCATTTTCTGCCTCAGCCTTTGTATTTTCAAGTTCAGCGGCAGTAGCCTTGAGCTTTGCAACCTCAGCCTTTGCAGTCTCTGCTTCATCCTTTTTGCCAGCCTTCATGAGCTGTCCAATCTGTGCAGCGTACTTCTTGCTTTCAGCGAGAGTTGCATCAAGTTTTGTCTGTGCATCGCGACGAGTCTTGTCGAGAGCGATTGCTTTTTCTACAGCTTCTTTAGCACCCTTGAAGTGCTTCTTCTCGAGACCTTTGATAACCTTTTCAGTCTCTTCTGTGATAACTTTAAGTGTAAGCATGTTATGTTATTTTTATTATTTACTTTTTTATGTTCATGTGTGCGTTAGTACATTTTGCCACACATTTCGCCAAATCAATTGCAAAGATAATAAAAATAATTCAACAAGTTGCCAATGTGCAATTAAAATTATCTTTTCGCTCCAATCTTTAGCAATACAAGTGAACTGAAACCTCGGAAACAGAGTTCAATACACATTGCTATCCATACTCCGTTGAGTCCATAATCTTTTGATAAGTACCATGCAAGCGTAATTCTTACTGCCCATATACTGAACAGGTTGAGCATACATGGGTAATATACAGTCTTGCGTCCCACGAACACACCGTATGCCACGATGGATGCTGCAAACATCGGTTCCGCCCATGCCTCTATGCGGAGGGCATCTACTGCAAGTGACTGTACCTCCATGTCTGGAGTCATCACACTTATTATCTCTGGGGCGAAGATATACATTATAATTCCTGTAAATGTCATTATAATCATTCCTGCAGAGATAGTTATGGATGCAAAACGGCCGGCAAGTTCCTTACGCTTTGCTCCAAGGCTCTGACCCACGAGTGTGGTTGCAGCCTCTGCAATTCCATATCCTGGGAGATAGCAGAGAGCCTCTATGGTTATGCCGAATGAGTTGGCAGCAATGGCAGCCGTACCGAGTGGTGCAACAATGATTGTACTCATAATCTGTGCACAGCACATAAGGGAGTGCTCTATGCCCATTGGCAGACTTATCTTGAGCCACATCCTTATGTTGTGCATCTTCGGGATGTAGCCGTCATAGTCCTTGTCATCATTGTGGATAAGGTTCAGTTCCTTGCATCTGAATATAAGGAACCACCACATAAGAATACAGGTGATTACGATGGAGAGCATTGTTGCTATGGCAGCACCTTTCACTCCCATACCTGCTCCAGGAATTGTGATGTCAATGTTTCCTATATGTGTGTCGTGGGTAGGAAAGATAAAGAGATAGTTGAACAGAACATCTTCTACACACATAAAAATATTGAGTACGCTTGGTACTTTGACATTTCCACAACTTCTTAACATACCTCCTGCAAGGGTCTTCAGCTGTATGATAGGTAATGTGGCTGCATAGATGAAGAAGTAGCTTGTGGCATCCTCGCATATTGCGTTCTCACCTCCGAGCCATATAGGAAGATAAGGCGATATACAGATACCTATTAACATGAGCGTAAAGGAGAAGAGAAGGGTAGTGGTGATAGACTGACGCAACACATCCCTTGCGCCTGCATAGTTCTTTCCTCCTACGAGATGAGCCACTTGTACATAGAAACCAGTGGCAGCAGATGTACACAGCCCTCCGAACAGCCATATTGTGGTGGAGACGATACCTATTGATGCCGATGCTCTTGCACCGAGACTTCCTACCATTGATGCGTCTATATACTGCATTATTATAATGGACAGCTGGGCGAGGATGGCAGGAAAACTCAATTGGGCAACCAGATTAATCTGATTGCCCAAAGTCATAGTTTTATTGTCTCTTAACAGTTGTAGGAGAGTGTCCTTATTCATTTTTATTTTACTACAAACTTAATCTTGCATTCGTCTCCGTTTGTATTTGTTGCTGTTGCAACGTATATGCCTGTGCGGAGAGTGCTTACGTTGATTGAGACGAAGCTGCCATTGCTACGGATAATGTTGCCTGCAACCTTACTGCCTGATGCATTGAATACATTGACTGAACTGATAGTGTAATCCTCGCTCTTCACATTTACAACACCATTTACGTATGCGATAGTCATTCCACCGTCACGTACCATAGCTATTGCATCTGGTACTGGTTCTGGAATAGGCTTTACATATTCTACTGCGTAAGTAGTATAAATGTTTGCCTTTCCTGGAGTTGGCTTATCCATCACGTATGTCTTTGTTCCAGCATCTGGGTAGCGTCCGAATGACTGCTGTCCAAGGTGCTCAATATATGTGATTGTATCTGAATATGTGACATTACCTTCTGCATCTCTCTTCAATATAATGATGTCGCCACCTTCAGCACCAAGTTTGAAAGATGTGTGGATGACATCTGATATATTGTCAAGCTTGTCGCACCAAATTACCTTGTAGCCGTGAGCAGGAATGACAGTGTTGAGTGCTACATCGTTCTCTGGAACTTTGTACTTAGTAGGCTTGTCAAGGTTGTCTGATATGTAAAGACCGGCAATATCAACATCATCTGAAGAGTTGTTGTAAAGCTCAATCCAGTCATTCTTCTTGTAGTAATCATTTACATATACAGAGTTTGATGCACTTACCTCATTGATGACAACTGGTGTAGTGTTGAGACCTTCAGCAATCATTTCCTCTTCTGACATTTCTTCCCATACTGCTACGAGTGAGATGTCCTTTGGAGATGTGATGCTGATGACAGAGTCTGTGTAAGCGTATTCTGTGTTCTCTGTTGGAATGCTGTACTTTATGAGTGCTCCATCCCAAAGGATGTCAGATGATGTTCCAGAGTTGTTATGTACTTCAACAGCAATTGTGTTGCTACCTTTCTTGAAGAGAGAAGCCTTTAACATCATTGTTCCTGTGTCAGGGTTGCCATTAGCGTATGTAGAAGAGTAAGTGTTGTATTTTACGTTGCCAGAAGGCATGTTGTAACGACCAGCTTCAATACCATTGATGTAGATAATTAAACCATCGTCGATAGTATAGTTGAGTCCGAATTCGTCTGTAGTCTTCGGTGCCTCATCAAGTGTGAACTCCTTGCGGAAGTAGTATGTTGGTCGGTTGCTCTGAGTTGTTGTCTTCTGATTCTTACCATAGCCGATAGGTGCAGCACCTGTCTGCCAGCTATTGTCGTTGAACGTACTTGAGTTCCAATCTTTATCATCAAGACTACCGTTGTCGTAGTACTTCCATGCGCTTTCTTCAGAGAATACCTTCTTTTCTACTTTGTTAGAAGAAGCTGATTTCCAACCCTTGAACTTATAACCTGCTGGGGCTGTTGCCTTGATAGTTACAGGTACGAAGAGTGCACCTTTGAGTTTACCAGTTGGAAGTGGTTGGTTATTGATGAGAATCTGTCCTTCTTCAATGTCTGATGATAGGTCTGCAGTGAACTGTTGTGAGCTCCTGAGACTGAACTCTGTTCTTTCAATCAAACGATTGATCATTGTGTTCTGACGATTATAACTGAATTTGTTAATGAGGTCGTTAGCAGTACCCCATGGGTTTACATAACCGCCTGTTGCAAGATAGCTTGCACGCTCGTTTACAATAGTCTTTACTCGTTCTGGATCGAAGAGAGAACCATTTACAATAGTGAATGCATCAATGAAGCGTTTTTGGAAATCATTGTTCCTGAGCATGTTCTCAAAGATTGTGACAAACTGAATCTCAAGATACTTTTGCTGTCCCTGCACACTTGTATTCCTTGAGTAGTCGTAACCTCTCAATTTATCGAATGTGTAATATTTTTTATCAAAGAATGTCTTGAATGGATCGTCTGTGCTGAGTGAACCATCAAGGTCGAAGAGTACAAAGTGGAACTTACCATTGTTGCGGTCGCGGAATCCCTTCACATTGTTCTGTGGCCAGTCCCAGTTACCTGTGTAAAGTTCACAAGCCATGTAATTAATGTATTCGTCGATATCGACAATCTTGCTAATCTTTTCGTATGATTCAGGATCAGTAGCAGTCTTACTGAGTTCGTACCATTCATTAAAACTTTCGTCTGTTCCTTCCATCTGTACATAGCCAGAGTCAGGTGACATTTCGAATTGATCCATCTCGTCTGTGTCGATACCATAGTTTGCATAAGCGTGATGCTTGTTGTTTGGCTCACGCATGTTAAGAACTGCATAGTATGAACCGTTGATGAATACACGTACTGGTTGCCATGCCTGATAGTCAACGTAGAAGGTTGTACCCTGAGCGATTATGCCCTGAATAGCTCCATCCTTGATACGGTTGCCGTTGTCATTACCACCATTACGTATCTGGAGAGTCTTGTGCTTGAGTCCTGGCTTGTCCTCGAAGAACTGGTAGTTGAATACGTTCTGGAAGTCGTACACCTTGTTTGCCTTCAACTTGAATGCGTGAGGTGTCCATGCACGGCTCCATCCACCACACATTGAGAAGCTACACTCCTGACTAACCACACACTCGTTGTCTGTGGTGATGAACTCAAAGTTGACAGGGTGATCCCAATCCATGTTCCAGTTGCACTTTCCGTCCTGACCATTACCTGGGCGTCCGTATTTACCCTGCATGAATGCACCACGGTCGCTGCTGTAGATATTGTCTGGGTCAGTTACGACGCTGATGATAGGGAATGGGTTGTTGCCATCATCATAGATGTATGAACGTGTTACAACAGTACTTGGAAGATAACCATCCTTGAAGAGACGGAAACGGAATGTTGTAGTGTTGTTGATGTTGAATACTCCTGTAGATGATATCTCACCGTTTGTGAGGGTAGGGGTAGTACCATCAGTTGTGTATTTGAGTGTTGCACCCTCTGGGAAGCTTACGCATATCTGCATAGAGCCGTTGAAGAGTTGTGCGTCTTTGTCAACGACAGGAGCATCAAGACGTTCATTTGCAAACATACCGTTTGCGTTTGAAGCGTTAGGCGTAGGATTTCCTGAGAAACCCCATGCTTCGCCACCATCGGTTGTACGTGCGTATGAAGTACGACCAATTGACTGTGGGTAATCCTGCTCTGCGAAGATTGTAGTACCATCGCTTATTATGATAGTACCGCCATCGCAGTCGAGTTCGTCGTCAATCTGACGGTAAGACATCTCTGTCCATACCTCGTGATGGTCAAAGTTGAGGATTGCATATCCATAAGCAGGGAGAACGCCATAACCATTGATGAGCTTGTTCTTCTTGAGGTTCTCTTTATCATCTGACACATAGAGACCTTCAAGGTTCACGCTTCTGTCTGTTGGGTTGTAAAGTTCTACCCATGAACCGTAGTTCTGGTTAGGATCAAGATAAACATCAATGTTCTGAGCCATTATCTCATTGATGATGATATTCTCGCTTGATGGTTCGTTGTTGTTTACGACAACCTTTATTGAGCCATGTACGAGCGAACCGTCTGCAGCAATGGCTGAAACAGTTGTTGTACCCTTGTTGACGGCTATAAGTTCACCTTTTTCGTCAACAGTCAAAACACTTGTGTTGTTTGATTTCCAAGTAACCTTTTGTATTGTTGCATCAGCAGGTGCGATGATTGGTGTGAGGATGAGTTTCTCGCCCATGACCATTTCCAACTGTTCCCTGTCGAATGTGATTGAAGTTATAGGAGTGATTTCTGTATAATACTCCAATTTCCAGTTGTCAAGACAAGTCCAGTCGCCATTGAGAGTTGTGTATTTACGCACACCAATACGGAGAACACCGTCATCGCCAACCTCACAATCGAGCTTGTTGACGTAATAGCCGGCCTCAAACCAAAGGCTTGCTGCCTCCATGTTGTTTGGAATGTAGTATTTTGTTCCTGTGAATTCACCCCACCAATTTCTGTCACCAACTTCTGATACGGCACCTCCAAGTGATGTCTGAAGCTTTGCGCTTGATGATGGAGCTATACCAATTTCGTAGTCTTTGATGGATGATGTTGCGTATAGCTTGGCATGCTGGTTTGAAGCATAGTTGCCAGACTTGTATGTTTCGTAGTCATCATTTGACTGTCCCATGCGGTAGAACGCACTTATACTTACTCGATACTTACCAGGCTCAAGTCCGTTAAGAATCTGGTATGTGTCGAATTCCTTCTGATAATGTTCAGCATTTTCAAATGGATTGGCAGCTCCGAATGCTGTTCCTTGCCATCCTGTTCGAATGTCGTTGTAGTCAAATCTTGGGTTTACAATGAATTTGTCTGTAACGTCAACCCAATTTTTAAGTGCTGCTTGTGCACCTATCGTCAACAAGAAAGCTGTGATTGTAGTAGTTATCTTATTCATGTTAGTTGATGTTGTTTCAAATTTGATGTTTTTTGAATTTTGCTCTTAAGTTCTTTTTGCCCTTAAGCTCTAAAACGTTTGTAATTCAATGATTCCAGAGGTGTTAAGCCCCTGTTGTTCGTAAATTATATGTTTTGTTTTATTTGAGTTTACTTTTTGTTTGTTACTTTTGTTGTTGTCGGTTGTTGCAATAGCCATTGTTCTATCATGGCATTTTGCTGCAAGAATAATGCGACCGCATGAACGGAACTCATTGCGACCGTATTATTTCTTAATCCATAATGTTGAGCGTATTTTACAACCCCCGTCTTGATAATATTTCTAATGCAAAAATACACATTATATGTTGTAGTAACAAATTTGGTACGTTAAAAATGCATTTTTCTGTATTTTGCAGCTATTAATTGGATTATTTTTTATAATTAAAAGTAAAATAAAATGATGTTTGCACATACGTTCGGACATAATTATTTAGGGGCGTTTCTTCGGCAACCTTTCGTGAACCCTTCGTAAGCCATTCGTGTCGGACTTGTGAAAAATTGAACGTCCTTTCCTTGCTCCTGCCTTGCCTCAGAGTTGCCTCTGCCTTGCTAAATCTTGCTGATTTTGGCAAGGAGCGATGAGAAGTCATTGAGGAGGTTGCATTGCCTCAGAATCTGTGACAAAGGTATGGAAAAATTCACAAATGGCAAAATATTTATGAAGGCAAAAATTCGTTTCTATTCGATAGTGTTGGCTTTATCTCTTCCTCAGGAAGTTGAAACCGCAAACGAATTTGAGAGTACCGTATGTGTTTGTAAGTCCGAATGTCTTCTGACGGTAGGAATAAGTGTGTAGGTCAAGTATCAATCCTGTGAAATATTTTGAGTTGTTCCAAATGATACTTGAACGGAAATTGACGTCTGTTGACATATTCTCTAAAAGGCTATGGTCATCATCTGCCTCTGTGATTTCCGAACGTCTGTAACCTAAAGCTGGCTGTATGTTGAATGCAAAAAGTGTGTTCTTGCCAAGTACACAGTTGTAGGCATAACCGATGCTGAGAGAATAGTCCTTGTAATCTACCTCGTTGAACATCATCGTTGGGTCTATGTCCTTTAGGTGGTCAGGCAACTCGCTCTTGTCGAAGGAAACGGATTGGTGATTATAAGCAAAACCGAGGTTGAACGTGCCACAGCTCTTCCTTTGTACGGCATTCTCTCCATAGGCAGCAGGCCATGAGAAGTGCTTGTTGTTGAAGATGTAGAACGCTTGAAATCCATTGCATCGAGAGTCAAGCCCGAGAAATTTGTTTGGTTTGTTGGTGAGGTCATAGTCAGTTACGTGCGTAATCTTTGCGCCCTTACCAGAGTTGAATGAATATATTTCGGCAAATATCTTGGCTGTGTGTATGGATAGTGCCTGACGTCGTGACGTTCCATTCTTTGCTCCATTAGGACTGTTGATGTCGTTTAGATTCCATGACACGCCATATCCGAAGATGCTGTAATAGACGTATCCTCCGGCTACAAGGGATGGATCCGATTCTATGACCATGTTGTTGCCTGTTTCAAGTGATTGCATGTGGTAGAAGTCATGCCAATAGCTCAGTTCTCCCTGTACGGTGAACTGGTATTTCTGAGGTGTAACATAGTTGGTGTCGCAACCCATGAAGAAGTTTGTGAATCCATCAAGGGCACGACTGAAGAACCCTGGCTTCTTGACCGTCTCGTTTACTTGTATGATGGAGTCAGAGGCAAGAGCTGGTGTCTCGCATATCTGAATACTGTCTTGGGCGTATGCCATGACTGACTGTATGAGTATGATTGCGAGGGTGAGCGTTTTTTTTCTGTAATTAATCTTATCGAGTATGTATGTCACTTTTTAGAATCTGTTTTTTATCTAATCTATGTTATTCATGGGAGTAAACTCCCGTTACCCCCAATCTTTATTGAGAGTGATGCTTTTTTTAGAATTTGCCGAGTATCTTGTCCATCACCCAGTTAGGTGGTGTGGCACTTACGGAATCACAATCACATTCGGCAATACCTCTGAGGTGGTCAACAATCTTCTGGATGAGCGGGAGCTGGACGTGTTCGGGATTCTCAATCCTTATTTCCTCGTTACCGCTTTCCGAATACACTCGTATCGGGTCGTAGTTGTACACGGAGAATACTATTGTACCCTTGTCTCCGAGTATCTCTATCTTATCGCTCTTTGACGACTGGTGAGCTACGAAACACCATGATGCAGATCCTCCAAGGCCGTTTGCAAAGCGGAAAATGGCATTGAAAGTGTCCTGTACCTTATAGAGGTTACCCATGTTGTTGCAGAATCCTTCTGCCTCTATTATGTCGCCAAACATATATTGTAGCAAATCAAACTGATGGCTTGCAAGGTCGTAGAAGTAACCTCCTCCTCCTGCTACGTCTGGTTGGAGTCGCCAAGGAAGATTCTTAGAGTTGTTGTCGAACTCACGTGGCGGAGCGACAAGTCGCATCTGTACGGAAAGGATTCTGCCTATACGTCCGCTGAAAGCGAGGTCTTTTACCTTCTGGAAATATGGAAGATAGCGTCTGTAGTAGGCTACAAAACAAGGTACGTCGAGTAATTTGGAGATACGGTTCACCTGAAAACACTCCTCGTAGCTTACGGCAAGAGGCTTCTCCACGTATGCTGGTTTGCCTGCTCTCATTGCCATGATGGCGTATTCGGCATGTGAAGAAGGAGGTGTGGCAATATATACAGCATTTACCTCAGGATCTTCAATCAACGCTTGTGCGTCAGAGTAGTATTTCTCTATTCCGTTGCGCTTGGCGTATGACTCTGCCTTATTCAGGTCACGGCTCATCACAGCTACGACCTTAGAGTGCTCGACAAGTGGGAATGCAGGACCGCTTTTCTTTTCAGTAACCTCTCCGCAACCGATAAAGCCCCATTGTACAGTGCTTAATTTAACCATTTTTAATATAATAATATGTAAATGCTTCGTTATTGGATTGCAAAAGTAGTTATTTTTCTCTATCTTTGCGCCTAAAATATAAAAAAACATATAAAAGATGGAAAATATAGAGTCAATAACGGAAGAGAAAGAGGCAAAGTTGCCTTTCTATTCTTATCGTAGCGTATTAAAATGTTATTCCGCTGGCATCAGTTTTGTGACGGATAATTTTCTGTTTATTCTAAAGACATTCTCGCCTGTATTTGCGTGTGTGGCATTGTTTTTTGCTATATGGATGGATTTATTGTATAGTTTCCAGCCGTATTTTATGGTGATGTCTTACTTGTCTCTTTTTTTGTGTGGCATCTTTATGTATGTGATTATGGCGATGACCTTTAGGGTGTTTGAACAGATTGCATCTGATAAAGGCTTCCTTGGATATAATACGCTGACACTTCTGAAGGCTTCCCGAAAGAAGTTGGTGAAGATGGTTCACATTTATTTCATCAATCTGGCATCTACAATTATTTTGCTCCTTCCGACTATTATTACAGGAATTGTACTGTATTTTTACGGAGCAGGGGAGGAACTGACAATGGAATCCTTAGGCATAAAGTTCATTATTTTTTTTGGAGTATTATTCGTAAATGTCATGTTTGCTGGATTTGCTTTCGGTGTTCCATATTACCTTGCGCTTTATTACGTTGCTATGGAGAAAGGTAGCTCATTGGCTAATTTGTGGAAAGGCTTGAAGGTTGGCTACAGAATGTGGGCAAAGTGTTTTGGTTTGGAATTACTCCTTTCCGTTACTTTCTCTTTGCTTGGCTTTGTTCTCGGCTCTGTTCTTTCTGTAATGTATAGTGCAAAGACAGTTGCCCTTATGAGTGCTGCTCAGGGCGATACGGTGGATATGCCAGAGGCAATAAATTGGATTCTGCCAGTAGTGTCATTTCTCACAATATTCTTTGCTTGTTTCCTTGATATTATGGCTGTTTCTTGTGGTATCTACCTCTATGCTTCAGCCAAGACAGACGAAAAGAACAAGGAGAATGCAATTGTGTTTGTTGACGGAGAAAGCAAATAGGGAATGTCAAATTTTAGATTATAGATTAAACAATATATATGCGAAAGAAAAAGAATCTTCCAATACTTGAGAATATCACGATAACTGCTGTGGCAGCAGAGGGTAAGGCACTTGCACGAGTAGATGATAAGGTCGTGTTTGTGCCATACGTCGTGCCTGGCGATGTGGTTGACCTTCAAGTAAAGAAAAAGAAGAATAGTTATATGGAGGCTGTTGCCGTAAATATCCATGAGTATAGTCCTCTTCGTGACACTCCTTTCTGTCAGCACTATGGAGTGTGTGGCGGATGTAAGTGGCAGTGTCTCAAATATGAGGAACAGCTCAAGGCTAAGCAACAGCAGGTCTATGACAACCTCAGTCGTATCGGTAAGGTCGAATTGCCTGAGTTCATGCCTATCCTCGGAAGTAAGAAGACACGTGAGTACCGCAACAAGCTTGAGTACGGTTTCTCCGACAAACGTTGGCTCACGGAAGAAGAGGTGAAGCAGAATGTCAAGTACGACGTGATGGACGCTGTCGGTTTCCATATTACTGGCGCTTTTGACAAGATTCTTGACATAGAGAAGTGTCACCTTATGGATGACCTTCAGAATAAGATACGTAACGACATACGTGACTATGCCCTTAAGAACGGACTTGTATTCTATGACCTCCGTGAGAACAAGGGACTTCTCCGTAGTATGATGCTACGTAACTCCAACACGGGTGAGTTCATGCTACTCATGCAGTTCCGTATTGAGACTCCAGAGGAGAAGGAACAGGCAATGGCACTCATGCAACACCTTGCTGACACATTCCCTGAGATTACTTCTCTTCTATATGTTGATAACCATAAGTGCAACGACACGTTTGGTGACCAGGAGGTGCATTGTTTCAAGGGTACTGATTTCATCTATGAGACAATGGAAGACCTCAAGTTCAAGGTAGGACCTAAGTCTTTCTATCAGACAAATACCGACCAGGCATACGAACTTTACAGCGTTGCACGCAACTTTGCAGGTCTTACTGGTGAGGAACTTGTTTATGACCTCTACACAGGTACAGGTACAATCGCTAACTTCGTAGCCAAGAAGGCAAAGAAGGTTATCGGTATAGAATATGTTCCGGAGGCTATTGAGGATGCTAAGGTCAACTCACAGATTAACGGTATTGACAATACGCTCTTCTACGCTGGCGATATGAAGGATATCCTCAACAAGGATTTCATTGAGGAACATGGTCGTCCTGACGTCATCATTACTGACCCTCCACGTGCAGGAATGCATCAGGATGTTATTGATACCATCCTCTTTGCATCTCCAAAGCGCATCGTGTATGTGAGCTGTAATCCTGCCACACAGGCACGTGACCTCCAGCTTCTTGATGCTGACTACAAGGTCATGGCTGTTCAACCAGTGGATATGTTCCCTCACACTCAGCATGTGGAGAATGTGGTACTTCTGGAGAAGAGGTAGCCCCCTAACCCCCGAAGGGGGCAGCCGTCCGGATAGAGACGGAATATGCTTTTCGGGGAAACTGGCCAGTATTATTCATACTGGAGTTAATAAGTAAAAGTTAACAGTTAAAAGTTGAGTTGAGAGTTTGGAGTTCTTATCGCTAACAAGGAATACGAGTAATCTTCAATTTTTAACTTTTAATTTATAATTTTTAACTCTTGCATTATGAAGCATGAATAATGCAAGATAATGCCATCTCCCCCCATGAACCGGATGGCCGCCAATGGAGTTCTGAGTTTTAAGTTATGAGTCAGCTAAACTTTTAACTTGTAATTTTAAACTTTTAACTCCGAAGGTCGGGGGGCATTATATGAGTAATTATTTCGATAATAAAGCAAGAAACAAATACGTGGATTATCCCGTGAAGGAGGAGATGGAGCTTATGCCATTCCTCCAGAAGTATGTGGGAGGTTCACGTACAAAGATAAAGGAACTCCTGTCGCAGCGTATGGTGTATGTTGACAAGGTTCAGACAACACAGTTCAATGCACCTCTCAAGCCAGGGCAGCTCGTGCAGATTGCCAACAAGCGTCACAAGCACGATTTCCGCAACAAGTGGGTGAAGATTGTCTATGAAGATGCCTTCATCATCGTTGTGGAAAAGGCTCCGGGAATCCTCAGTACCACACAACCTGGCAGTCGTGCCTTGACAGTCAAGGATATCCTTAATGAGTATGTACAGCGTACCAACCGTACATTCTCCGTTCATAGCATTCATCGCCTTGACCGTGAGACGTCAGGACTCCTGCTTTTTGCCAAGCGTAGGGATGTTCAGCAGATGTTTACCGACAACTGGAAAGAGCTTGTCACAGACCGCCGTTATGTGGCAGTAGTGCAGGGCGATATGGAAAAGGATGCTGGTGATGTATGCTCATGGCTTACTGACAGCAAGATGTTTGTAACATACTCAAGTCCTGTTGATAATGGTGGCAAGTATGCCGTCACTCACTACAAGACTATCAAGCGTGCCAACGGTTTCAGTCTTATGGAACTGAAGCTTGACACAGGTCGCAAGAACCAGATACGTGTTCACATGCAGGACCTCAAGCACCCTGTAGTGGGCGACTTCAAGTACGGTAGTACTGATGCCGAGTATGGTGAGGCAGCAGATGCCGCAGGCAGAATGTGTCTCCACGCATTCCTTCTTGAATTTACACACCCGATAACACACGAACACTTGAAATTTGAGACACCTTACCCTGCCGTGTTCAGGGAATTGGTGTCAAAGAATGGATAATATAGAGGCTTGACCTTACGAGGTAGAGTGTCCAGAGTTAAACGTTTTGCGTTTAACTCCCTGACGCTTCTCATAGGAACAGCATTACCTCACAATCACAAAAAAAAACAAGGAAAGTAGCGTATGGAAGAAAAACTTACCTTGCCAGAAGAAGAGAAGGTTCTTCTTCTCGACTCTATAAAGAAACTGCAACAGCTTACGGGCGATATGTTCACGGCGGATGATTTCCGTATCATACGTGACATAATGTTTGACTGTGAGCAACAGGATGCCTTGAAACGTAATGCGTTCGGCCTTAATCCTATAGTTTTCGACCTCCAGACAGCCATAATCCTTGCTGAGGAGATTGGCCTCAACCGTGCGTCTATACTCAGCGTGCTCCTCCACGACAGCGTGGCTGTGGGTGTGCGTAGTATTGATTACGTTAAGGAGACGTTTGGCGATGATGTTGCCCATATTATTCGTGGCATTATCAAGGTAAATGAACTGTATGCAAAGAACGCTTCCATCGAGACGGAGAACTTCCGTGACCTCCTCCTCTCGTTTGCTGAGGACATGCGTGTCATCTTCATCATCATAGCTGACCGTGTCAACCTCATGCGACAGATTAAGGATAAGGGAACGGAGAAGGAACGTGTCAAGGTAGCTACCGAGGCAAGTCATCTTTACGCTCCGCTTGCCCATAAATTAGGTCTCTATCTCATCAAGTCAGAGCTGGAAGACCTCTCGCTCAAGTACCTCAATCCTGAGGTCTATTATATGATTAAGGAGAAGCTTGCGGAGACAAAGAAGTCACGTGACAAGTACATAGCTGACTTTATCAAGCCTATTGAGGAAAAGCTTTCTGCAGCAGGGCTTCGTTTCCATGTCAAGGGACGTACCAAGTCCATCCACTCCATCTGGCAGAAGATGCAGAAGCAGAAGTGCAAGTTTGAGGGCATATATGACCTCTTTGCCATCCGCATCATCATCGACTCCGAGTTGGAGAAGGAGAAGCAGGATTGCTGGCAGGTGTTCTCCATCGTCACGGACATGTACCGCCCTAATCCTAAGCGTATGCGTGACTGGCTTTCCGTACCTAAGAGCAACGGATATGAGAGTCTTCATATCACGGTCATGGGTCCTGAGGGCAAGTGGGTCGAGATACAGATTCGTACAGAGCGTATGGACGAGGTTGCTGAGCGTGGTGTGGCTGCCCATTGGCGTTACAAGGGTGTCAAGGACAGCGGAGCCAAGCTTGAGGAATGGCTCAAGGAGATTCGCTCTGTGCTTGAGACTGGAGGAACGAGCGACGAACAGCTTGTTGACCAGTTCAAGGTTGACCTCTATTCTGACGAGGTCTTCGTGTTCACTCCTAAGGGTGACCTCTTCAAGCTTCCTGTTGGTTCTACCGTTCTCGACTTCGCTTTCTTTGTTCATACCAATGTGGGATGCCACTGTCAGGGAGGTAAGGTCAATGGAAAGAATGTCCATATACGTACCAAGCTACAGAGTGGTGACCAGGTAGAGATTCTCACTTCGCCTAAGCAGATGCCTAAGCGTGACTGGCTCAACTTTGCCGTTACGTCCAAGGCAAAGAACAAGATTCGTCAGTCACTCTCTGAACAGGAGATGAAGACCATCAACCTTGCCAAGGAGATGATTGAACGTAAGTTCAAGAACCGTAAGATTGAGATGGATGAGGCTCGCATGGCTCGTCTTATCAAGCGTATGGGATATAAGCATACCAATGAGTTCTTTCAAGCTATTGCTGAGGAGGTGCTTGACGTCAATACGGTCATTGAACGCTATGTGGAATCTATTGAGCGTGACAATAACTCAGGCAATGACATCAATCCTCTGCACAGTGCCGAGAACTTCGTGGCTACTACACCTGATGACAAGGCGCAGGGCAACAAGGATGTCCTTGTTCTTGACAATAATATAAAAGGTATTGAGTACTCGCTTGCCAAGTGCTGTAATCCTATCTATGGTGACGATGTGTTTGGATTTGTAACCGTCAACCGTGGTATTACTATCCATCGTTGCGATTGTCCTAATGCCCGTCGTATGCGTGAGTCGATGGGTTATCGTGTCATTCAGGCACGTTGGGCAGGCAAGGGTAGTGGTCAATATCCTGTTACGCTCCGTGTGGTAGGACATGATGATATTGGTATTGTCAACAACATTACTTCCATCATCAGCAAGGAGAAGAATGTGCTCTTGCGTGGCATCAGCATCCAGTCATCCGAGGATGGCTTGTTCTCTGGTACGCTTACCATCATGATTCAGGAGCAGAAACAGCTTTCAGGACTTATCAAGAAGATTCAGACGGTCAAGGGTGTGAAGCAGGTGATTAGATAATTGATAATTGACAATTGATAATTGATAATTGACAATGCTGCCCGGCGAAGCTGTTTTAACTTTTAATTTTTAACTTTTAACTCCGAAGGTCGGGGGGCTTATGAAGATAACATTATTATTAGTAGGCAAGACAGTCAATAAGGACTTTGTCAAGCTGATAGACGAATATGCAGGTAGGGTGAAGCATTATATTGGTTTCGAGATAGTCACAATACCTGAACTGAAGAATACCAAGAGCTTGTCGGCGGAACAGCAGAAGCAGGCAGAGGGTGAGCTTATCCTGAAGCAGTTGCAGGGAGGCGACCATGTTGTGCTCCTTGACGAGCATGGCAAGGAGTTCCGTTCCATCGAGTTTGCCGACTGGATGACTCGTAAGATG
>ODAI010334085.1_pt1 | contig 24398 bp, 28 predicted proteins | sample 1539321 | NCBI WGS metagenome assembly ODAI01 (sample SAMN02144231, study PRJEB22623) | gut metagenome | biome: sheep rumen | host: Ovis aries | place: New Zealand | reverse complement strand
GCCGGAATTTGCGGACGAGTACAGGGAATGGCACAGGAAGCTTGCGGAAGGCGCGGAGTCGTTTGAGGCCATCGTGCCTCTTACAAAGGACAGGGTTCCTTTTCATGTCAGATATACCGCGGAATTTGATGAAAACGGCAGACCGTTCAAGGCCTACGGGTCGGCGGTGCAGGTGGTTGACTGACCTCTTTCAATTGTTTATGGCGTCATCCATCTCTTCTCAACCGCACGATCCATATATGCGGAAAAGGCTGAATCCGGTCCATGCATCCGTAGGGAGCTGTGAAGAGCTTATATTGTAAGTAACTGGGAGAGTAACAATGATTGATGAGAATAGAAATCTATTCCTGTTAGAAAGAAAGAGAAAGAAAATGAAAAGAAAGAAGAAAAGAAAGCATATCAGGCGGATGATTAAGGGCTTGTTCAGACTAATGAGAACCCTGCTTCTGGCAGCAAATGCAGTTCTTGTGCTGAGAGCGGTTCAGATTCTGGTGGAGCTGAAGGAGAGAGATGATCATGGGGCTTGAGCCGGAAGAACTGAGACTATCTCCAATGGCAAAGACATGGATACTGGATATTGACGGGACGCTGGTGGTTCACGACGGGCCATATATTATGGGGAAGGATGTATTTCTTCCGGGAGCCAGGGAATTTCTTGAATCTATTCCCAAAAGGGATACGATCATATCATCTTCAACGCCGGAGAGGGTGAGCGGATCATGATCAATGATATGAAACCGGACGGGACGTTGGGTACGAGATATGATTAAGTCAGAAGGTATGGACGGGAAGGAACGGGAGATTATGCAGACTATATATCTCGCGGGAGGGTGTTTTTGGGGAGTCCAGATGTTTCTGGATCAGTTTGAGGGCGTGATCAGGACGGAAGTGGGCTATGCCAACGGTCCGGATAAAGCACCGTCATATAAGGAGGTGTGTGAAAGTTCAGGGCATGCGGAAACGGTCAAAGTCGATTATGATCCTGATATCATAACGTTGACGGAACTCCTGAAGTATTTCTTTATGGTTATAGATCCGCTTTCTGTCAATAGGCAGGGAAATGATGTGGGTGTACAATACCGGACAGGGATTTATTTCACGGATGAAAAAGAGCTTACCGATATTATGAAAATATACAAAGTCATGGAGGAAAAGCTCGGATCAAAGCTGGCAGTTGAAGTAACTCCCTTGGAGAATTTTTATACGGCGGAGGAGTACCATCAGAAATACCTTGAAAAAAATCCCGGCGGTTACTGCCATATTCCGAAGGCTATGTTCAGGATTCAGGGAAACAAGCAAAAGACGCCAGCCCGGGCACGATGATATCGCTGCTGTTTGCGAGAGTGATCGATTCGCTTTATCCGGAGAGGAACAGGGGAATCAGAGGATCATATATCATAAATGCGAGGCCCATGCTTCATGCGGAAATGAATCATCATAATTTTGTAACCACGGTGTTTATGGATTATAGTGACAAGACTGGATATGGTCATGCTGAACCCGGAGATCATTCAGAAATCTCTGCCGTATGTGACGGAAGAAGGCTGCCTTTGTTTACAGGGAGCGAGAAAGACCACAAGGTATCGAAAGATCAGGGTACGCTACCAGGATGAATCCTTTCAGGAGCATACACAGGATTTTGAAGGGCATATCGCGCAGATCATTCAGCATGAGTGTGATCATCTGGAAGGGGTTGTTATCTGAGGGATTTTTTGTGCCGGGGCTGTCAAAGCGGCTAAGAAGCTATGACTGAGCTTGCTTTGTCCGGCAAAAAGAGTTGTAGGAATAACGGTCAGATAATGATTTTGGAAGGACATAGGAGTAAGCATGGATATCAAATAAAGAGCTTACGTGCGTTATAGGATTTAAGAGGTTGAGAGAGGACCATTTATGCGGTTTATAGAGCATGGAAATGCCAACAACAGATCTTTCATGTTGATTCATGGAATGGCAAATAATGCAGATTATTTCAATACGCTACTGCCGTATCTTAAGGACTATTATGTTATTGTATGTGAGCTTGACGGGCATTCGGCAGATGAAGATGGTGATTTCATATCGATTGTGACTGAGTGCAGGGAAATAGAAGAATATGTCAGGGACAGGCTGAGAGGAAGGCTATACGCGCTGCTCGGCTTTTCCCTTGGGGCTACCATATCTGTGGAGCTTTTAAGCCGCAGAAGGATAGAAGCAGAGAAGACAATACTGGACGCGCCTTTTACCGTCAAAATGGGTTTAATGACCTATCCGCTTAAGCGTCTGTTCCAATTGGGCATATGGAGCCTGAAGAAAGGAATACATATTCCGGATATATTTGTAGAAGCAGTCATGGGGAGAGGGAACGCTGGGGTCGTGGATACTCTTTATGCCGGGGTATCTATGAGAACAATAGGGAATGCCTGCATGGATATCTATACTTACAGCATAAAACCAGAGCTGAGTCAGTACAGATTACCTGTTGTATTTTGGTGCGGACAGCATGAACCTTTTCCGAGAATAAGCGCAAAACTGCTGAAGAAGTATCTCCCAAAGATGCAGATAAGGGTTTACAAGGGCATGGGCCATGGCCAGATGTTCAGGGAGCATACAGGGACTTATGCAAAAAGGATTCTTGAGTTTATGGGCGAGGAAGGATAGTAACCAATCAGAGTTTGATCAGTATTATCCTACTGCCCGGCATGGATCAATGATTTTATGGCACGGACTGGCGGGGAGTCGTCACCCCATATTTCAAGGCGCATCGAATTTTGTGAGGTAACGGGGAGTTAATCAACATGATCTATATCGGATGTCATTTATCCGTTTCAGACGGATATGCCGCAATGGGCAGCAGGATATTAAAATTCGGTGGTAATACGTTTGCCTGGTTTACGCGTAATCCACGGGGCGGCAGGACTAAACCTGTTGACCAAAAGGATGCGGACACGTTGATAAGGCTGGCAGAGCAGAAACATTTTGGCCCGCTTGCAGCCCATGGCAGCTATACTATGAATCTTTGCTCGTCAAACACAGAGACAAGAATGAACGGGTTGGATATGCTGTCAAAGGATATCGAGCGTATGGAGTTACTGCCGGGAAACCTGTATAATTTCCATCCCGGCGCTCACACCGGACAGGGAGTGGAAGCCGGAATCGACCAGATAGCCGATGCGCTCAACAGAGTGATGCATGATGGCATGAAGACCACCATACTACTTGAAACGATGGCCGGAAAGGGGACAGAGATAGGCGGGACATTTGAAGAACTGCGTGAGATCATTGACCGGGTAGAATGCCGCGAAAAGATCGGTGTTTGCTTTGATACCTGCCATACGTGGGATGCGGGATATGATATTGTAAATGATCTTGACGGAGTTTTGCAGCGGTTCGATGAAGTGATCGGTCTTAAACGACTGCGGGCTGTACATTTTAATGACAGCAAAAATGATATGGGATCTCATAAGGACAGGCATGAGAAGTTAGGTCAGGGGTTTATAGGATCAGAAGCCTTGAAGCGGATTGCCCTGCACCCGGCACTTCAGGAGCTGCCATTTATTCTGGAAACACCTAATGAAGATGAAGGGTATATTAAGGAGATTGCCATGGTCAGAGAGTGGTTCGTATGAGTAATGACAAATCTATCAGCAAATTCATATCGCTTATCCTGCGCCACAAGCCGGAGATAATAGGCATCACGTTAGACGAACACAGCTGGGGGGATGTATCTGAGCTGATCGCCGGGATAAGCAGGTCTCATCAGATAGATATGGAGACCTTAGAGCGAATCGTGGCAGAGGATGAAAAACAACGTTATTCTTTCAACAAGGATAAGACGCTCATCTGTACGTTCATCTGTTTGATGATGAAGATACTGCGCGTAGGGTCGGACAGCGGCACGGGAAGCCTGTTGTTTATATTGTCCATAGCGGAGCTTTACGCCTATCACCGGTGAAGCTGGCCGAAGAGAACAGAAAAAGGATTGAAAGGAATCTTGAACTAAGAGAAGTAAACAGATGAAAATCAACTCTGATGAAAGAAAATATGGTATCTATTTTGCAATATTGTCTATTTTTAAAAAAAACTTGAAAAATTTTAGTTTACTTGACACAAGCAGACTGTAACCGTTCCGGTACGGCCTCTCGGATCCGAAGGTGCAGGGGCTGTATCTGCCTGTTTTTCACCTGTTTTTGAACCGGGTGGTTTATATTTACTTTTTTTGCCGGGAAGTCTATAATTTCTTCATAGTATAGATGAAGACACCGGTCGGGTGAAGGACCGGCGCAGTGGGAGACGGGTATGAAAGCGCTTTGTTTTAATGGTGAAAGGGCGGTATACAGGGAGGATATGCCTGTTCCTGTATGTGGAAAGGGGCAGAGCCTGATCAGGATCATTGTTGCGGACATCTGCAGTACGGACCGTGAGATACTGAAGGGTTATCGTCCGGATTTCAGGGGGATAATGGGGCATGAGTTTGCAGGAATGGTTGTGGAAAGCCCGGATCCGTCGCTGAAAGGCAGGATAGTTGTAGGCGAATTGAATGAAGGCTGTGGGAAATGTTTATACTGCACTACGGGACGTGAAAAGCATTGTCTCTCAAGAAAGGTAACAGGTATGTCGAGGGATGGCTGCTTTGCTGAGTATATGGCTCTTGACACACATCTGATCCATCCGGTTCCGGATGGACTTTTACCGGAGCAGGCAGTTTTTACAGAGCCGCTTGCGGCGGCTTTGGAGATATTCAAACAGGGGCATATTGATCCGTCGCTTAATGCCGCCGTGGTAGGTGACGGGAGGCTTGCCTATATGATCGCCCAGGTACTGTCGCTTACGGGTATTTCCGTTACCGTGGTCGGTAAGCATAAGGATAAGCTTAAGCTGTTTGAGGACTTTGCGGAGACGGTACAGTACGGCAGCTATTTTGAGGGGGATACTTTCCGTGCGTTAACACCGGAGGAATGCTTTGAATATGTCATTGAGGCATCCGGCAAAGAAAGCGGAATTCATCTCGCACTTCACATTGTGCGGAAAATGGGGACGATCATTCTTAAGAGTACATATGCCGGACATTCGACACTGGACCTGAGCCTGATACCGGTCAATGAGATTACCATTGTCGGAAGCAGGTGCGGACCGTTTGAGCCCGCATTAAGGCTTTTAAGTGAGGGAAAAGTCCATTTCCCCGAGGTGGAGCTGTATGACCTTAAGGATTATGAGGCTGCATTTGCGTCAGGGGCGTTTAAGGCGGGCTTTCGGTTATGGGAAGGTTGGTAAGGGATGCGTTAAATCTCTAAAAACCGTTAAATTCGTATGTGGTTTATCGGAGAATACTATGAATATACAGATCTTTGGAACAAAGAAAAGTGCGGATACCCGCAAGGCGGAACGCTTCTTTAAAGAACGGGGAATCAAATTTCAATCAGTAGATTTGAAGGAGAAGGGGCTAAGTAAGGGTGAGCTCCAGTCTGTCATCCAGGCGGTTGGAAATTTGGAGGCTGTGATTGATCCGGATTGCAGGGATAAGGATCTTCTGGCATTGATAAAATATATAGCTGAAGAGGACAAACTACAAAAGGTATTGGAAAATCAATGTGTGCTGCGTCAGCCAATCGTCCGTAATGGAAAACAGGCTACAGCAGGATATCAGCCGGATGTTTGGAAAAGCTGGCAATAGTGGGGGATGCAGCACATTTTTTCCCGGAAGGGGAACATCATGAATAAAACAGAGCCGATCGCAGCATTGGCTAAGAAGGCCCGGTGGATATGCTATCTTAAGGGCTATTGTTTTGACCGACAGGAGAAAACAATATGACTGTCACAGAAAAGCTGAAGAAGTTGAGAGCAGAAAGGCATTTTTCCGAGAAGGATATTGCGGCGATATTGGCTATGTCAAGCCTGAAGAAAACAGAGTCTATTATGTCTGCGACGGAAACGCAGGGAGCTTTGAGATTTAACGAGACAGGAAAATTGCGTTCACGAGTATAAAATGAGTGCTCAGGATAAAAGGGCTGTTGAAGGAATGGCAAAATGCGGGATAACTCGGGAAGGTTTTTAACGGGATGGTGTATACCGGGTGTGTGATGCTTCAGGGGATTGCCGGGGCTTTTAGAATCCGAAAGGCGTGCTGCATGAATACTGAATATGTATCGGCTGCCTGCTACAGTCGTTTGTACGTGATCCGTATACAACACTGATAGTGAATATCTCATTGGACAATAGCAATCCGGGCAGACAGCAGAGTATGCTGATCGCGCTTAACGGAGCAAAAAAGGCAGGAACTCAGAGATCGAAAGCGGCAGATATATCGTAAGAGGGGGAGTTGAGCTATGAGTACATTGGTAACATATCACTCACTTCAGGAAGCGATCAGATCGGTATCACAGGGGGCTCAGGTTCAAGACAGAAGACCCGTCAGCGGCGGTGATATAAACCGTGCGTATTGTTACCTGCTCACAGATGGCAGCAGCATCTTCGTAAAAACGAATAAGGGTAAGGACAGCGGCTTCTTTCAGTCAGAGGCTAAGGGATTAAAAGCGATTTCATCCACGAAAGCCATAGCTGTTCCGCAGATACTTGCAGCAGGAGATGATCCGTCAGAAGGCGGATTCCTTATCATGGAATTTATAGAGTCCGGGAATGAAACAGAGAACTTCTGGGAGGATTTCGGTCAGCGTCTTGCTCATATGCATCAGGCAGATATAAGATCGTTTGTTAAAGACGGAAAATACGGATTCTCGGAAAATAATTTCATTGGCTCCCGCACGCAGGATAACACGCCGCATGACAGCTGGGCAGAGTTCTTTCGGGATTGCAGGCTCGCTCCGCGATTTGAGAAGGCAATGCCGTATTTCGGGCCTGATATGAGACGCAGTATATCCTACCTTCTGGATCATCTCGATAAATGGGTTACGGAACCGGAATTTCCATCACTCTTGCATGGTGACCTGTGGGGCGGGAATTTTATAGTCGGTAACGATGGCAGGGCGTGGCTCATTGACCCGGCGGTATATGTTGGGGATGCTGATGCGGACATAGCCATGACGGAGCTGTTCGGCGGGTTCTCAGGAGAGTTCTATCGTGCGTACAGGAAAGCGATGCCCGGGCGGCCGGGATATGAAGAGCGTCGAGATATTTATAATATGTACCATCTGCTGAACCACCTTATTTCTTTTGGCAGAGGGTATCTGGGTGCAGTAGAGGGAATCGTGAGGCGGTTCGCACCTGCATGAAATCCTCAATCTGATCTGCACATCAAGCCGGCATCTTGAAAATGATTATCGTGAAATTGCCGGGAGGAAGATTTCATCTGTCAGGTACGTAGTAAGATTATGAATTCATCGACAGAATTTGATGTTTTATAGAACTTTAATAGTTTATAAGCTTATCTCCCCGATAAATATATCCGAAATAACGTATATATAAGTATAAAGCCAATTCCTGAGCAAAGCCGGTGGCTCAGCCGAAACTGCTCAGGGTAGAAGGAGGTAAAATTGGCAAACCTGTTTTTCTCAATGGATTAAGGGCTGCTGATGCTTCGGGCACGGTGGCTCTTTTTCTTTCTGCCATGTGAAAATTTGTATAATATTCTTAAGACTCATACAATTGACACTCCCCATATAGCTGCATTATTTGATATAATGGAAAGGGAGTATTCCCAAGAGGTAACGATACACAATCCGCTTACAGTTTGTTTGTGAAGAATAATACCGTCTGTGCAGGATACGCAGCGGCCTTTGCCATGATCTGTAATAAGCTGGGCATTGATGCCATCGTTGAGACAAGTGAGGGCCATGCCTGGAATAGGGTATCAGTAGATGATATATGGTATGTAATTGACTGTACCTGGGACGATCTCGATAACGAAGGCGGATTAAGCCTGAATTACGAATTCTTTCTCAGGAGCTATGCTATGATCAGAAGTCTTGATCAGGATTCAGCACATGTCACAGAAGACATCCTGGTTCCTTATATGCCGTCCTGTACTATGGACTGTACACCATCGGGATATTATAATACTGTACCGGGAACATTGCCGGTGGTGACGGAAACAGCAGAAACACCGGTGCTTGCGGAATCTGACGGGAGCTTTACATTATATACGGGTGACAATGCGCGGATATATTATACAATTGATGGAAGCACTCCGTCAGAGGGTCAGGGCAAAAGCAATCTTTATGAGTCTGCCGTGACATTATCGGGAGATGCAGTCGTGAAAGCCTATGCAGTGGTTGACAGGAAGAAGAACAGTCCGGTAGGAAGCTGGACGGTAGGAGCGGGCTATAGCCCTACACCAACGCCGACGATTGTTCCGACCCCGACTGTGATACCAACGCCGACCGTGATACCAACGCCGACCGTGACGCCGACGCCGACCATAACGCCGACACCGACGATTACTCCAACGCCGACCGTTACACCGACGCCCACCCCTACCACGGAACCATCGGAATATATTACGGTCCTGCCATCAGAAATAACAATAGAAGTCGGAGAGACCTATCAGCTTTATGTAGTTTCTTCTGAACCCGATGAGTATATAGGGTGGCGATCCGGTAATGAGTCCGTCGCTACAGTAGAAGATGGCATAATAAAGGGAATTTCAGAAGGAACGGCAATTATCACAGCCTATGCCGGATCCGCTTCGTCAAGTGTGGCGGTGACGGTTGAAGACTCCGGAGCATATGCGGACGAGACCATCTGGGTCGGGCAGAGGTTAGTATTAAGGACAGACAAAAAGATAAAAAAGCTGAAGGTATCCGATAAATCCGTTGTAAAGGCCGTGAAGAACGGAAAAAAGATAGTTGTTAAGGGTAAAAATGCCGGTATTGCTACCATCACAGCCTATGGGAAAAAAGGTAAATTACTCGACAGCTGGGTGATTGAGGTAGAAGACTCAAATCAATAACGGTCAACAGGAACGGCGGACCAGCCAATGCTTTGTGGAGCATATTTATGAAAAACAGGAAATACAGGAATCCATTGCGAAAATCACTCCGTATGTTCAGTATCCTTTTTGTGCTGATGATATCACTGGCTCTGGCGGCAGCAGGATTCATGATCTATCGGTCGGATATGATAAAAAGATACCAGAACTATGCCGGTGATGCCATAGACTTTATTGCACGGTGCATAGATGGGGATGATTTAGAAGAGTGCATCAATACCGGAAAGAAGTCCGAACAGTATCTGACACTACAGCTTCTGGCAAATGATTTTAAAGAGACACATGATTTAGAGTTCATCTATATAATCAAGCCCCTGAAGAAGGATCCGCCTGACAATATGATGGATGTCTTTACTGCATGGACTTCCTGGGAAAAGGCATATGAGTCGGACGAGCTGACCGATCTGGGTAATCTGACGGGTGATTTATATCCGGCGGACGTAGCAAAGCAGTATATGGATAGGATGGATCATGATGAGACTGTCACCTATTTCCGAAACGATACAGATTTTGGGAAAATATATACGGCGATCCGTCCGTTGTTCAATAGCAAGGGTGAACCGTTCGCTGTGATCTGCGGGGATATTCTGATCGATGATATCAGTGCGGCAGCATACCGGTATATTCTGATCGCAGGCTGTATAGCGGCGCTGTTTGGGATACTCATGCTCTTAGCGATCAATTTATGGTTTGAACAGCGGATCGTTGGACCGATAGCCCGGTTGGAAGCGTCGGCGGGTGCGTTTGAGGAAAAATGCCACAATCGGGCAGATGTATTTGAACTGACAATGGATGCTCCGAATATTCATACGGGTGATGAGATCGAAGGCTTGTCAGATGCCATTATTTCTATGGTAGAGGATGTACGGGATTATGCGGCTGACCTTCTGGAAAAGGAAAGCCAGATCAGCGACATGAAGGCATATGTTGATAAAATGGATGTTCTTGCCTATCGGGACAGTCTTACGGGTGCCGGGAACAAAGCAGCCTACGAAAAAGCGGCAAAGCTTCTGGACAGGGATATTCTCACAGGCGATGTAGAGTTCGCGGTTGTTATGGCCGATCTCAATTACCTGAAAGAGATCAACGATAACTATGGTCATGACAAAGGAAATAAATATATCAGAAAAATGTACAGCATGATCGATCAGGTGTTCAAGGAGTCGCCTATATTTCGGATCGGCGGCGATGAGTTTTTGGTCATTGCGCAGAATGAAGAGATGAAAAATTGTGAGGAGCATATCAAAAAGATCAGGGAGAACATGAATAAGCTCATGCAGGATGAATCTTTAAAGCCATGGGAGAAGGTATCGACCGCAATCGGATATGCGCTGTACGAAGCGGATAAGGATGACAGTATTGACTCCGTATTTAAACGGGCAGATGCCGCAATGTACGAGAATAAGAGAAGCATGCACGCCGAAAGAGCGTAAATATCTGCTTTTCCATATTGATTTCCATCCACCGATATATTTCCGGCATGAATATTAAAAAATGTAATACCGGGATGCAATGTGCTGTTGTGTATCATGAGTGAGAGCCAACATACCTTTTGAGCTCACATCATTATATTAGGAGAGAAAATGAGAGAAAACAAAAAGCTTGTGACGGTGGCATCACCGTTCCATAACACTAATCTTAATTTTTTTAAACATTGTATGGAGTCGCTTAAGAAGCAGACCATCGGTTTTGAAAATATTGAGTGGATCATAACCATGCATAACACGGAGCAGGAGTATATTGACGGCGTAAAAGAGATGACGGCCGCTTATCCCAATATCAGGCTTTATGAGATCTATAATGATTTCAGAACGGCTTCCTCGCCGCGTAATGAGTGTATAAAGCATGTTTCGACCAGGTATGTTTTCTTTTTGGATTCGGATGATTTCCTTTTTCCTGAGACATTGGAAAAGCTCTCGAACGCGATGGAGAGCAGTGATGCTGATATTGGCTCATGCCGTGAGGAATCCATTGAGGGTACGGAGGGACTTCAAAATGTGGATTTACTTCGTGCTAAGCTGCTTTTAGATCAGACAAAACCTCTTTTGGTTTTGGATCGCAATGACAAGGAGATGGAATTGTATTATGATTGGAGAAATATGTCGGTCCACAAGATGTATCGAGTGTCACTTTTTAAGGAAAACGATCTGAGGTTTCGTGATGAAGTGGTTCTTGGCGAAGATGTGGTCTTTAACCTGGATTGCGCAAAATATATCAGAAGAGTTGTGGTGCTTCCACAGTACATCGGTTACGGATATTTTTTGAATGCCGGTTCTCTGGCACAGACAGGGATCACCGGAGAGATATCCAGGATCGAGAGTTATCTTACGGATCGGATGACGTGGGTAGAGATGGCTTATGCGTCGGGATTAAATACCAATACTGTAGCATGGATGGGTATGGTAAGTGCTGCCAAGATGCTGCGATCTCCTGGATTGCCACCGGAATTCGTAAACAAATGGAGAGAGAAGTTTGCGCCATATACAGATAAGTTTTTACCGCTTAAGGCATCCAAATTTGATGACCAGCAAACGATGGATGGAATCATGATGCTTTGTAAGACTTTCTTTGGGGTGACCGGGGATGCAGGTGAGGTGAACAGAAATATCGATCTGTTGTGGCCCATTCTCAGGAAGAATGCCGGAACTGACATCGGAAAAAATTACCACTTTGATTCGATCCATACCTATGATGCATTTAAGAGAAACGTTCCGCTTTCGGGGTATGATTATTATGCACCGCTTATTGAACTGACAACAAGACTTGGTGAGGTGGATATTTTCTGCGGGGAATCACTTTCCGGGTATTCTCTGTCTTCCGGTACTACGGGAGCACCCCGAAAGGTCCCCTATACAGCTGACCATTTGATCGCATATGCATCTTGCATGAGAGACATCCTTCTGGAGGGAGAGTCTACGTTTGCAATGCTTGAGAGCCTGCCCAGAGAGAAGGAGTTCGTGGATAAGACCGGATTGGATTCCATCATTGGCGCCACACTTAGGTGTATTCGGATGGAGCTTTCAGAATGCTCCTATGCCAAGAAGTTTAAGCAGGGAGTAATGACTTCACCATTTGAGCTTTTCTTCCCTTCGGAGACTATTGACCCCAGATACACGAGACTTTTATTTGCACTTTTGGATCCGAGTGTGTCACAGATAGTGGCACCTTTCACATGGACGATTTTAGATACCATGCAGTATCTGGAAAAGAATTATGAGAAGCTTCTCAATGATATAGAAAAGGGAACGCTGTCTTCAGAGGCCGGACTGCCTGACGAAATGAGAACGTCGGTTGCAGGCAAGATCAAAGCTGACCCTGAGAGGGCAGCTGCTCTTAGAAATGAGATGGAAAAAGGCTTTGAAAATATTATTCCCCGTATTTGGCCGCGCTGTAAGAGGATAGTTTCCGCAGGAACCGGAGCATTTCTCATCCATACAAAAAAGCTTAAGTATTATAGTGGTGATATCTCCATGAATAATGGATTTTGTGCCTCATCTGAAGCAATGATCGGCAGATCAATGGGAAATGATACGGATGAATACGCGCTTCTTATAGACAATGCGTTCTTCGAATTCTTAAAGCCTAAGGGGACAGAGCCGGTGGATGCAGAAGGCGTAAAAGAAGGTGAAGAATATGAGATCATTCTTACGAATTCTGCAGGGTTTTATAGATACAGGTCGGGTGATGTCATTAAGATTGTAAGAAAAGAAAACAATGTGCCGATTTTTACCTTCGAGTATCGGTTGGAAGATTGTATAGAATTAGACAAAGCTACGATTACGGACAAAATGCTTGAGAAGGTTGTGGATCGTTTTGAAGAAAGGACCGGAGCAGATATAAGGGATTTCTGCGCCATGAAAAATGAAGAGAAAAGCCTTACGGTGTTCTTAGAGCCGTTCGGGCTGGATGACTCCTCAGACAAACTACGTGCCATGAGCGAGGAGGAAAAAAGCAGACTGGCAGATGAAACTATTGGAAGGCTTTGCCCGGATTATATCAAGGCGAGAGAAGCTGGTCGGATTCAGACAGCAAGGATCAGGCTCCTTGAACCGGAGACGCATCTGCTCTACAGAGATCGCAGGATGTTTACTGAAAAGACGGCACCGGACCAGATCAAGCCGATCAGAGTATTGAATACGGATGAGAAACAAGCCTTCTTTACCGCTCTTGCTTATGAGTAATAGAGGATGTAATGAGAGCAGGGGAGATTTGCCTGTTGACGGGATGAGTATGATATTATGCTAATAATATAAAAAAAATTTTAACGAAAGGAGAAAAAATGCAGGCAGACAAGAAAGATCATTAAGAACGCAAGAATCTACACGGCGGACAAGGACAATCCCCGGGCAACCTTGATACTCATGTCCATCTGTCAATGCCTGTAGGTTTTGAGTATGCAGATGCCGGAGAACGCATTGAGCCAAACGGCAAGCAGGAAGCGTTGGACATCATGGCGAAATATATCAAAGAGAACCCCGGTGAGGAGCGGTACAGATTCACTTTGGAGAAAAGATTCCTGAATGGAGAGGATATCGTAAAGGAGGAGCTCGATGTAATCTGTCCGGACGCTGAGATCCTGATCCAGGAAGGAGAAGGCCACAGTATATGGGTAAACTCCAGAATTCTTGCAAAGCACGGCATTACTGATGACACTCCGGATCCTGTACCGGGACTTGTCTTTTATGTAAGGAAAGACGGTCATGTGACCGGAAATATGTATGAAGTCGCGACGGAGGTTCCGGTCATTCTCGACAGCTCGATGGAGCTGACCGATGAACAGGTTGACGCAGCACTAAAACGCTGGATAGATTTTTCTACTGAATACGGAGTGTCTGCGGTATTTGAGGCCGGTCTTCCGGGGTATCCGGAGTGTCTGGATGTCAATGAGATCCTTTCGTATACAGAGCGGTTCATGCCCGTCATTTCAAGAAGAATAAACGGATATTGAATTCCCTATGTCATATCGCCCGGCGATCGCCGGGCCTTACGAAGGTCGGAGCCAACGAGGTTTTGCTGCTTTTTACCCGTTTTAAAAAGGGGCTGTTCGTGAGTCTGTATTAACCTTCCCTGAACTGGAGGTATTAGGCAACGGAGCCTATGCAGAGCCCGGTTGGTTTGATGATACGGAGCATTCTGCGGACGGTGCTGAAATGGAATATATGTGGAACGATGAATTTGTTTCCGAGAAGGCTTACAATGATCGTAAAAATGAGCTTTTTAACGGGGATATCCACAGGGCTTATGAGAAGGAGGGATTTACCTATGATGACATAATGAGTTTGATCACTGGATAATTAATTTATCGTTCATATTTCATCGGCCGGTTTGCGGGCTGTACATTTTTAATGATAGCAAAAATGATATGAGATTCCTGCTGTCAGGAACTGATTGGAGAAAAATATGAGGTTATTCACAGATAAACTCTATCATGATACCGAAAGAGAAGCATTTATATGTTTACTGCCTTCGGGGAGCCCAGCCCTGGGTCATGACTAACGTCCCTTTATCGTAAGCGGACCGTTTGAAAAGCGTCTCCCCAAGCATGCAATTCCGGATATTTAAAGGATTAAATAATCAGAGCCTGAAGATGCCAGGCCGGCTGCGGATATAGGAGGATCAGGAATATGGCCCGCAAAATACTTTTAACTTCACTGAGCGCAGAGGAGGACAGACTGTCCCTCAGATACTTTTCTTTTCAGAAGGAGTTCGGCTTCGATTACTGCGATGCGCTTCTCAGCGCGGAGGCCGGCATAAAAGCAGTGCTGTCCAGGTATGACATAGATGAGGTCATCGTCATTGGCGGGGGCGGCGTGCATGGGGGCGATGATTTAAAGGATGTTCCCCTCAGCTGCGGAAGCGCCTTTTATTCTGAGGATAAGGCGTCGCTTTCTGCTTATAAGCTGCTTCTCTGCCGGATGGCGCAGTACGCCGATGAGCTCACTCCTGAACAGGATGCCCAAAACAATCGCCTGCCGGAGGAGTTAAGGGGGCGGCTGATTCGCTTTACAGAGGATTTCCGGGAAAAAACCCCCGAATTGAATGCCAGAAAGCCCAACCGGCTGTTTGATGTGTTTTCTCAGGACGATCAGCTTTATCAGTCTTTTCTGAAGGCTCTCTTTGAAGCCTTTCCGGAGCTTTCTGACAATTTCGGATCCTGCATACAATGGATAAAGAACTATCTGTACGGGTCTTTAAAGCTCTCTGCGAAGTCAGAGCTTCTGTCCGTCAATGAAAAGGTCCGCATCCGCTTCATTGCGGAAAACAATTTTGAAGAAGGCAGCGGCAGGGCCGAAAGCATGATGTCCATGGAGAGATCCATCGTCGGGGACGACAGTGAGATCGATCTTTATATCTCGCTTAACAGCGATGATGCAGCGGATACCTTCATCATCATAAACATGCTTGATATCCTGGTTTCCATGCCCGGCAGCAAAGTTCATCTGAAGAAGATCTTCACCGTACGCAGCCTTCAGAAACGTATGACCGGCATCATTCGCGATGATACCGACGGTTTTGGCATCACAGAGCTGTTTCACGGCATCCGCGCCTTCCTGAATTACGGCAAGGCGGACATGATCGCGGGTATCTGGGAAAAGAGCGGGGAACGCAACGCAAGTATAGCCTCAATGGTCTATGCCATGCGACATGTGGACGTGGGACTTTCCACCTGTAACGTAGCGGAGGTGGAGGCCGGTATCCTTCGCCTCAGGGATCTGTTCCGGGACGAAAGCTTCCTGCAGGCATTCGGCTACTATGGAGTGCTGTTTGGTATGATCGCTGAAAGCATACGTGAGGATTATGGCGTGCTTTTGGAGGGTGAGGGAGATATTCCCTTTATCGAACTGGTAAAATGGGCCTACAGACATCAGTTCTACCAGCAGACACTGACTCTGATCGAGTCACGCGCTCCGGAAACACTGGTAAAATCCGGGATATTCTATTACTGCGGCGATGAGGCCCTCAGGCAGCATGTGACGGAGCTGTTCGCCAGACAGCGTCTGGAGCTGAAGCCCTATGAATATTATAAAATGGATCAGCTCGACCATTATTTTGTCAAAACCTACAACCGTTCGGGGATAAGAGGCGCGGGTGCCCGGAACGAGGACCCGCAGCGTATATACGCCGCCCTGAGAGTGCAGTCCGTTGAAAACAAAGATCCGTCTCTGATCACGGGCTTCACTGCCTGCGACAGCATGGAAACACTTCAAAATCTGTTGTTTGCATATTATCACATAGGTAAGGTTCGCAATAAGATCAGCCATGCCGATACGGATGCAATGACAGAGACCCGTCTGATGGTATCGGAAAGCGATGACAGCTCCGCTCTGGTCTGGATGAAGGACGGCATCGATTATTTCATAGACAGCTACGAAAAGGCCATGGCAGAGGTACATGGGAAGGCCGTCCAGGTTATTATCATCACCGGCGAAGAGGTCCGCAGGACCGCAGAGCATATGAGGCACGACAGGCGTAAAGGCGGCTGATTTTATTATAGATAATAATTATCGAAAGGAGACATAATAAATGAGAATAAAAAGAAGATTGTTGAGTGTATTTCTGGCAATCGTTATGGTTGTCGGAGTTTTGCCGGAAATGGGTTTGGTGGTGAAGGCGGATGGTGTCGAGACGGGCAAATCGGTGAAAGCCGGATCAAACAGAGGCAGAGTCGTAGTGGACGGCACAGTGATGACGATTGAGCCCAATGGAATATTCCAGGTGAAGAGCGATGATGGGCAGACAATAATTGCCTACATTTCCGGAAAGATGAGAATGAATTACATCAGAGTCATGCCCGGCGATAGGGTCCAGATTGAGTTGTCCCCGGGCATCATGAGAGGGCGGATCATATATCGTTACAGGAAAGACTTGATAATATGAGAAGGAGATAATGATGATCAAATTACGTAATTTTTTGTTAAGTACTGCGATTGCGGTGGTGTGGATTGTTTTTGCTCCGGTAATTGTCAAGGCAGACGTGCCTGTTGATGCTGAGCATTTTCCGGATGAGAACTTTAGGGAATATATTAGCGAGAAGTGCGATAATGATAACGATGATACATTATCAACAGCAGAGATAGATGGTGTGACTTCCATTGATCTGAGTTTTTGGGGGATAAGTGACCTTAAAGGAATTGATTACTTTACAGCATTAGAATCGTTAGAATGCAGCTTTGGCATGTTAAAAAGTCTGGATGTCAGTAATAATACAAAGTTGACATACCTTGACTGCAGCTGTAACTGGGAGCTTGCAAGCCTTAATGTAAGCAATAATACAAAGCTGACATACCTTGATTGCAGTTATAATGAACTGACAAACCTTGATGTGATCAGTAATACTTCGTTAAAAGAGCTTTACTGTGCGGGTAATAAGCTGACAAGTCTGGATGTTAGTAAAAATCCGGCATTGGAATACCTTGGTTGTGAATTCAACGAACTGACTGTTCTGGATGTAAGTAAGAATTTATCATTAAAGGGTCTTTTATGTGATGATAATCAACTGACAAGCTTATATGTAGGCAAGAATATGGCACTGGAAACCCTTTCCTGCAGCGACAATGAGCTGAAGCTTGTGGATGTGAGCAAGAATTCATCCTTGAAGATTCTGGGGTGCGGATCGACTAAGCTAACGAGCTTAGATATAAGTAATAATCCGAAATTAGAAGGCCTTAACTGCAGTTCTAATCAGTTGACAAATCTGGATATAAGTAAAAATCCATTGTTAGAGTGGCTTTGGTGTGATGGAAATCAGCTCAGTACTCTTGACATAAGTAATAATCCGAATATTACAGAGCTGTTTGCCTGGGGCAATGAGTTCAATACGATTGATGTTTCTGCTATAAAAGCGTTGGAAAATCTGAAGTATTCTGATGAGTATGGAGGAAATGATGGTTACATAATTACACTTGATCCGGAAAAAAGACTGCTGATCTACGAAAAATCCAATCCGGAGCCTGAATTAAAGCCCAATAAAACGATCAAGGTCGGGAAAAAAGCTGTATTAAAGGCAAAGAAGAAAATTGCATCAGTAGAGACTACTGATGATACCATAGTATCCGCCAGGGTAAAAGGTAAGAAGGTAAAAATCAAAGGGCTGAATACAGGTACCGTAACTGTAACCGCCCTCGATAAGAACGGTGAAGAGATCAGGAGTTGGATCGTTCAGGTGAAATAAATAAAAATATTTGCGGGACTCGGGATATCGTGAAGAGATTGTTTCATCTGTTATATACATTGACATATTTTGGTTCTCTCCTTCCGCTTAAGCTTTATGATCTTTTTCACAAAACGGAGTACGGCGGGATTGACAAAAACGGGGATATTGACGGGCATTTTGCGTACTTTCCCTCGTCTGTGTTCTCCTTTGTGTTTCTGAAGGGATATATAAAAAGAAACTTAAGCGGCGGGCAGGGACATTCCGTGCTGGATATCGGCTGTGGCAAGGGCGTTGTCCTGCTTTTTTTCAGCACCCTCTGTTTTGATGAGGTATCGGGCATTGAGTACGATAAAAAGCTGCGCCGTATGGCGAGAAGAAATCTGAGAGACAACCCAAAGACTATACGGATATATCATGGGGATGCGGCGTGTTTTTTAAGATATGAGATTTTTGATACGTTTTATCTGTACAATCCCTTTGATGAGACAATACTTAAGCGATGCGTGGATCGGATATTGCTTTCCTTTAAGCAACGTCCGAGAACGCTTACCGTGTTCTATTGCAACCCGGTTTACGCAGATGTTCTGCGGGAAAAGGGCTTCAGGGAGAGGGGACATTTTTACTATAAGACCACTGTTTTTGTGTATGACGGGTGAGAGTCTTTATTTCCGAACGGTTCCTAATCCCGTACCACAACATATACCAGATCCCGCAGATTATCCCGGAGTTTAATAAGCTCTTCCTCCGAAGAAAGCCTGAATATGGCGATTCCGCAAGGCCGGTTCTGCGTATGGATATCCTCGATATAGGTTCCGGGTACGCCGACCTCTGTGTATCTTAACGTGACGAGAGCTCTCCTGACGGACGAATCGATATGTATGTGATCATAGATTCCGGCTCTTTGGCTGAATATCGCGTAGGACAGCACATAGTTTCTCTGTCTCTCATAGCTGCGGAGCTCATTATAGTAAGACAGGTCACCGACAGCGGCAGATACGAGCAGCCTTGAATAATTCACCCCACAGTATTCAACGATTTCCCGATGCATTAGATATCCGGCGGGACGGGGATTGATCTCTATGACAAAGAATCTTCCTTCCTCGGTAAAGAATCCCTCAATATTGTATTCGCCGAACCTGACATTTGCTGTCATCAGCAGCTTTCTGACGGCAGATTGAAATTCCGCCATCTGCTCACGGCTTAGATCGGCGGGATATAGGTTCAGCACGGGGCGGATCGGAACCTCGGGAAAACGCACAGACCAGCTGATCCCGTCCCACAGGATATCCTCTCCCATAAGGAAGATGTCAGCCTCTAAGACATTTGGCGAGTCATGCCGGATATATTCCTCCACACACACCCTGCCGTCTGCGGACTCCATCTGTGCTTTGCAGAAAGCGGCAAAAAGGTCTTTCCTGTCATAGATGACAGTCTGCCCGCAGGAGGAAGAGGATTGCACGGGCTTTATGATAAGGGGGAACCGAAGATCGCCGCATCGTTCTTCAAGATCATTTCCGGTATCTGCTTCAAGAAACCCCGGATGAAAAACCCCTGCCTTATCCTGAAGCCTGCGGAATCTGCTTTTTTCCAGAAGGCTGCGCAGGCTCTCGGGGCTGTTTCCTTTAAGCCCCAGCTTTTCCGCTATGATTGCCGCCGGAAGCACCGTCTTATCCCATAACCCCAGGATTCCGTCTATTTCTTCCTTCCCGGCGATTTTCAAAAGCGTGTCAATATCGCCGGCATCTACCGCATACGCGCGGTCTGCGCCCGCTGTCCGGGGATCATCCTCTTCCCTGACAATAGCGACAGATTTCATTCCTGACTTCCGCGCTTCTTCTACCGCATACAGGAGTCTCGCGTCTAAGGACGAGGACATGACCATTATTTTTTTACACATATTCCCTCACGCCTTCTGAATATTTTTTATCAGCCTTTCCCGGATGAGGGTTGAACTGATCTCCGGTGTTCTCGGAAGTCGGATCACGGTTTTGCCCTGCCTGTTACACCACGCTTCTATCACGTCGAACCGTTCTCCGATGTGATCCTCTCCCAGAGCGAGTATGTCAAAATCCGCTGTCTCCATCGTTTCGGGGCGGAGTGTGTCATAGACAAAAACCTCATCCACCACGCGAAGCGCTTTCACCATTTTTACACGTTCCCCGGTATGATACAGAATGCTTTGCCCGGGTTTAAGGGCGGCTGCATACTCATCCTGTTGTACGCCAACGATCAGATAGTCGCCATATTCCCTGCATTTTTCTAAAAAGTTCAGATGTCCGATATGAAAAAAATCAAATACTCCGAACGTCAGTACCCTTGTCATCTGCATACTCTCCGCTGTATTCCCTGTGAATTTTGATAAGCGCTGCCTGTACCGGATCATATACCCTGATGCCTGATCCCGTTTTGGGGTACCTTTCGTATAGTATGGGCAGCTCCGTACATCCCAGTACCAGGGAACTGCCGCCATGCATCAGTTCTGAGAAAGCGGTTCTTACGGCATCTGTATATTGATCCCTTTTTACCGCTTCTATGCAGTCACGGATCCGGGAAAGATCACATGCTTCCGGGGTTACGCAGCTAATCCCTCTGGACGTGAAAGCTCTCTCATATATCCCTGACGCTATAGTTCCCTCAGAGGCAAGAAGATATATTTCTTTCTCCCCGTTTGATAACACTTCATCAGCACATGCCTCTGTGATATCTACAACTGCCTCCGAGGCCTCCGGAACACGGCTGTAAATGTCCTTCAGGAACAGATGGGCTGTATTGCATGCCAGAATGATCCGGCTGCAGCCGTTTTTCATGAGACCTTTGATCGAGTCTGTCATCTCGAATATCAGCTGCTCTTTTCTTTCCCCGTAAAGATATGCGCGTACGCGGCTGGGCATGGTACAGCGATTATCGATTATGATCCTTGGGCGCTCCCATTCCTTTTGAGCCGGGAAGATCCGTGCATACTGCCGAAACAGATGTATGCTGGCATAGGTGCCCATCCCTCCCAGAACTCCGATCGTTAGTTCTTTCTTCATACTCTGCTTCCTGTTATGCCGGTGGATATTCATTTTTAAGGATATCCATCTCTTCCAATATCTTTTCGGATACTCCGGGATAGTTTACGGCTATATTCTCCCTTGTCCAATCGTCCATTTCTTCTTTTGCAGGATACCGGCCGTCCGCCAGATCGGAGATGAATTTTATGATATCGTCCGCGCTTCGGGCTATGGTATATCTTTTGATCGCTTCCTTCATCTGGGTTGTCAGATGTTCGTCCTTAAGCCTGTCTCCTACGATAAAGCATCCAGGCTTTCCGGTAAACAGCCACTCCATCGTAAAAGATCCGCAGTCATTAATGATCGCATCACACTCCGCGAACAGATCCAGATAGTTTCCGCCGTCAGAATATTCTATTCCGGCCTGTCTTAATTCGTCAATGTAGTTTGTTATCCGCTTCTGTGTCCATATTTTGTCATTTATCATTCTGATAAACAGCAGCGGGTGAGGACGAAAGACAAAATCCACATCCGGGAAAAGCTTCGGGAGCGTGGGGATCAGATCACAGTAGGAAAGGAAGTTGGATAGCGGCAGTTCATCAAATTTAACAGAATGATGCGGAGTCAAAAGTATCTTCCTGTTTTTTTCCTTCCGCGGCTTCCTGCAGTCTGCAAAAGCATCCATCTTTGCATAGCCCGTAAGCACTACGTTTTGTCCCCGGATCACCTGCATATTCCTGCAGTCCTCCAGCGAATAAACGGTTTCCGTAAAATACTTCCACACATAGTTTAACTCATAATTTTTCATTCTGGCATACATCGTATAGTATCCCACATCGTATCCGTAATTGACATAGACCGGAAGGACATTACGAGACGATGCATACTTAATGGAATGAACCTCCGGTGCCATCGAATCGTAAGGGTCGGCAAAGTATATAATATCAAACCGGCCGGTCCGATCGATATAGGTATCCGTATTAATATCCCAGCCGTCCAACACTTTTTCCGCTCCATATATCCCGGTGAAGTGATCTCTGGCATCAAGATATGTCTTTAACGCATGCGCATCCCCTCTGGATATGTCCGGGACGATTACAAACTCAGGATCCCAGCGATCCGGTCTGTCCATCATCAGGCGGATCACCCTTTCCATTCCAAACATCGCCTTATTTGATACATACGCGGCAAAATGCAGAATCCTGTCGCCGGATACTCTCTTTTTTTCTATGACATCCCTGTAATGATTTGTGAGCTTATCCGCCTCGCTTCTGATTCTGTTCCACTTGTCAGGATCCTGTATCTGACCCTGCTTTATCTCCTCTGCAACCTTATCGATCATTCGCCTTCCCCCTGCTTATAATGGCAAACATGATCTGTTCAGCTTACAGTAAAGCTGCAGATCTCTGTAATTGTATGCATCTGTGCCAGAAAACGATTCTCTGAGTATGGATTCCATACTAACCCTCCGTCATCATCCAGATACACCACCGGGAGCCACTTTTCCGGATCGCCTTCATCTGCGGCTGCTCTTACGGCACATGGATGTCCGGAGCAGAAAAGCTCTTTTAGCTTATCCTCATCATAGTCATACAGCCCCTCAAAACGGATATTTCTGTTTGCCCGGTTTATATCTCTCACGGATGATATACTGCTGCCAAGCTTTTTGGGATCAAAGGATGTATCGGAAACGATCCCGTAGTGTAGCATGAGTGCTGCCGCGGCCACTGTCATGCTGTCTTCCGTTTCTAATTCCGCCAAGGGCCACTTAAGATATCTGCGGGTACCGTTTATCCTGATAAGATTCCCGTTAAATATAAGGAAGCCGGCAAAAAATACGATACTGACAACAAGAAGCATCAGCAGAACTCCCTGCATTCCATGAAATCTCAGGAGCAGAGTGGAAAGGCTTTGGAACAGCGCGGTAAAAAAATCTATTCCGATGGAATGTACAAACATAATCGTTATCATCTTTTCATCGCTGAGCCGCTTCAGCATAAAATCATATATACTGAAGCGAAATGGATCGTAAACCAGTATCCGCAAAAAAAATGCGGCTGCCGCGAGAATAATTGCGGAGTAACCGCCCACCCACCTGCTGGTATACCCGAGGATGGCAATCATTACCACTCCAAATGCAACGATATGAAAGAAGCTTTCCTGGCCAATATGTTTTCTCCTGCATATATAGAGTATCAGGTTGCTGATGATCTTGATCAGCCTGCTGACCATGAGTATCATGGAAAACAGGAATACTTTTTTACTGTTATCCACCGCCCCGGACAGATCGTTATCAAGCAGGATTTTCAGGTTCTCCCCGGACACGGTGAATATAACCATAAAAACAACAGACAGAAAAAGACAGCTGAGTGTGGTCTTATCAAAGGTTCTGATCCTGACTCCGGGGAGCACCTCCTGATGCGTTCTTTCATCACTTATTTTGTCCTCATGATCATAGCTGCTTACAAGAGAGGCCAATATGCAGGAGCTGATACAGAAGCCGATACATATGTACATGGGGAGATTTACGTTAATATCGTACAGGCTGCTCATAGACAACGAAGCTAGCAGACTGATAACCGAATAAATAATACCGGATACCGACATCATGCCCATATAGTCAACCTGATCGGGATACCTCCTGGCCGCATTTTTTGCCACGACCGTTGCCATTTCCTGGAAGCTCATTGCGCCCAGATAGATGCTCTGCCCAACTATGGCTGTAAAAAGAGTACTTCCGAATGTCAGTATGACGGCTGCCGCAAGAAACATCAGGGCCGACAACAGGACGCTTCTGCCTGCCCCGATTCTTCTGGCTACGCTTCTGAAGGGCAGCTTCAGTATCAGATTGATCCAGAAGGATACCGAGAAAAACAAAGAGATCTGAGTCATATTAAAATGATAGTTCATACTGAGGATAAGCACATCAAACCAGCACCAGAAGATAAGGTCATCGGAGGTCGCCTGATACATGCAGAAAATGATTTTATTAAATTTCCTCGGTGTTGTTATCCTGTTGCTCATGTTTTTTTCGCTGTGCCTATGTTTTTGAACATATCTTTTAAGGAAGGAAGATAAACCCTAATATATGAGCGTATCTTTGTATATTATTCTAAATGAAGCATATGCGATTTACAACCTTATCTTTTTAATATTTGCCCTGATGGTTGCCATTCCCGCCGTTGTATCGGCGGTCTTTTTATTTTATGATATTATGCAAGCTATTGGATTCTTTGACGAGGATTCTTTTAGAAGGTTTTTACATGCTATAATATATTCCACGAATATGAAAGGAAGTAAATGATATGGACGTGAAGACAGTTTTATGTTG
>ODAI012857646.1_pt1 | contig 24402 bp, 22 predicted proteins | sample 1539321 | NCBI WGS metagenome assembly ODAI01 (sample SAMN02144231, study PRJEB22623) | gut metagenome | biome: sheep rumen | host: Ovis aries | place: New Zealand | reverse complement strand
TTCTCATTAGAACCAAAAGGAAAATACGTCGTCGGCATCTGCTTAGGAACGGCCTGCTACGTCAAGAACTCCCAAGCCATCATTGATAAATTCGAAGCCTCGTTAGGCGTCAAAGCCGGGCAGACGACGAAAGATGGCTTATTCACCGTCGAATCCTTGCGTTGCATCGGAGCCTGCGCATTAGCCCCAGCCTTAACGATCAATGGCAAAGTCTATTCGAAAGTGACACCTGACCAAGTCGGGAAAATCATCGAGCAATATCGGAAAGAAGGGGAGGCTGCTTAATCATGGAACCAATCAAAACCACCGAAGCTCTTGAAAGCAAAATCGCTTCATGTACCTCTTCTTTTCAAGCCAAATTGAAAGGGGAAGGCGGCAAGCGTGCTGTCGTAGTCTGCGCGGGCACGGGCTGCTTAGCTAACGATTCCAAAGGCTTGCTCGAGGAATTAGAAAAGCAAATCAAAGAACATGGCTTAGAAGATAAAGTCAGCGTCAACCACGTCGGTTGCTTTGGCTTTTGCTCCCAAGGACCTTTCGTCAAAATCTTCCCAGAAGACACCCTTTACCGCATGGTCAAATTGTCTGACATCAAGAAAATCGTCGAAGAAGACCTTATCGACGGGAAGATCTGCGAAGATCTCCTTTATGTTGATCCTAATACCCACGAGAAAATCGCCCGTCAAGATGACATCACCTTCTATAAGAAGCAAGTCCGCATCGCGTTGCATGGCTGCTCTTTGATCAATCCGGATTTATTAGAAGAAGCGCTAGGCTATGATGGCTTTAAAGGCCTAAAGAAAGCCTTGACCCAGATGACGCCTCAGCAAGTCATCGACGAAGTCCTCCAATCGGGCATCCGCGGACGCGGAGGCGGAGGATTCCCCACGGGAAGAAAATGGCAATTCGCGGCCAACGTGCGTTCGGAAAAGAAATACATCGTCTGCAATGGCGATGAAGGCGACCCTGGCGCGTTCATGGATCGTTCGATCCTTGAAGGCAACCCCTTTGACGTTATCGAAGGCATGATGATTGCTGGCTACGCCTTTGGGGCGCATGAAGGCTATTTCTATGTCCGTGCCGAATATCCGACCGCGGTCGAACGTTTGCAACGGGCGATCGATGATATGCGTGCCGTTGGTTTATTAGGCGAGAATATCCTTGGAACAGGGTTTAATTTCAACGTCTATCTCCGCTTGGGCGCTGGCGCCTTCGTTTGCGGGGAAGAAACGGCCTTGCTTAATTCGATTGAAGGCAAGCGCGGCATGCCTCGTCCTCGTCCTCCTTTCCCAGCGATCTCTGGGCTTTGGGGCAAGCCAACTTGCGTTAATAACGTCGAAACCCTTGCCCAAATCCCCTTTATCATCCGCGAAGGAGCCGAAGCTTATGCCTCTTATGGCACGGAGCGTTCCAAAGGGACGAAGGTCTTCGCTTTAGGTGGCAAGATCAATAACGTCGGCTTGGTCGAAGTCCCGATGGGAACGACCTTGCGCGATTTGATTTTCGATATTGGTGGCGGCATTCCTAATGGCAAGAAATTCAAAGCCATCCAAACCGGTGGCCCTTCTGGTGGATGCTTGACCGAAAAAGACCTCGATACCCCGATTGATTACGATTCTCTTGTTGCCAAGGGCTCGATGATGGGGTCAGGTGGAGCGATCGTCATGGACGAAGATAACTGCATGGTCGACGTCGCCCACTTCTATATGGACTTCATCTGTGACGAATCTTGTGGTAAATGCTCGCAATGCCGTATTGGGACGAAACGTCTATTCGAAATGCTCTCTTCGATCACCGAAGGAAGAGGAACGAAGCAAACCATCGAGGACATGAAAGCACTTGCTTCCATTATCCAATCCGGATCTTTATGCGCTTTAGGGCAAACCGCGGCCAACCCGATCCTTTCGACTTTGGCCAATTTCCCTGAGGAATATGAAGCACACGTCATCGATAAAAAGTGCCCGGCTCACGTATGCAAAAACCTCATGCATTACGAAATCGATCCCGAAAAATGCAAGAAATGCTCTCTATGCTCCCGTAATTGCCCGGTTGGCTGCATTAGTGGAGTGGTGGGCAAAGAACCCTTTGTCATCGATCAAAGCAAATGCATCAAATGCGGCTCGTGCATGGCTAGCTGCCGCTTTGGCGCCATCAGCAAGAAATAAAGGAGGGAACGCCAATGAGAAAGAAAGCACCGATTGAAAAAGTTAATATCAAAATCGAAGGCCGCGTCTATAGCGTTCCGAAGAATTTGACGGTTTTGGAAGCTGCCCGTATGGTCGGCTACAACATCCCAACCCTCTGCTATTGGAACCATGGCCATAATTCCTTGGCCAGTTGCCGCGTTTGCTTGGTGGAGATTTCCTCTCACCGCGGCAGCAAATTGTTCGCTTCCTGCGTCTATCCGGTTTCCGATTGCCAAATGGAAGCGGGATTTGAAATCAAGATCTCTTCCCCAATGGCCATCAAAGGCAGACGCACCTCGGTTGAATTGTTGCTATCCAACCATTCCAAAGATTGCCAAACCTGCGTCAAAAACGGTCATTGCGAATTGCTCCATGTTGCTGGCGTCACGGGCGCTAGAACCGGCGAATTCGAAGGTGAAAGAACCCCGGTCAGCTTGGATAACCTCGCCCCAGGACTTGTTCGCGATACGAGCAAATGCATCCTCTGCGGACGTTGCATCGAACGTTGCAAAGAAGCCCAAGGCATTGGCATCCTCGGCTTTGAAAAGCGCGGATTCCAAACCGTTGTCGGGCCGGCTCAAAACCGCTCCTTTGCTCAAGTTCCTTGCTTGCAATGCGGCCAATGCATTCAAGTTTGTCCCACGGGCGCTTTGTCCGAGCACCTTGAAATCGGCAAAATCGACCGCGCGATGGAAGCGGGCAAATATGTCGTTGTCCAAACCGCTCCGGCCGTTAGAGCGGCCATTGCCGAAGAATTCGGCCATAAAATCGGAACCCAAAACGGGACTGGGCGTATGGTCGCCGCGTTGCACCGCCTTGGCTTCAAGAAAGTCTACGACACCAATTTCGGCGCGGATTTGACGATTATGGAAGAAGCCCAGGAATTGCTTAACCGCATCCAAAATAAAGGCACGCTCCCCCAAATCACCTCTTGCTCCCCGGGCTGGATTAATTACATGGAATATTTCTATTCCGATTTGATTCCCAACGTTTCTACCTGCAAATCGCCGCATGAAATGGAAGGGGCGATCATCAAGAGCTATTTCGCCAAAGCCCATAATCTGGACCCCAAAGACATCTTCGTGGCTTCGGTTATGCCTTGCACGGCCAAAAAATATGAGGCCGAGAGAAAGCAAAATGCCGCGGTCGAATCCTTGCCTGATGTCGATGCCGTCATCACGACTCGCGAGCTCGCGATGATGATCCGCCGAGCTGGGCTTATCTGGGACGAACTTCCTAACGAAGAATTCGACCAAGATCTTCTTGGCCAATATACGGGCGCTGGAGCGATCTTCGGCGTCACCGGTGGCGTCATGGAAGCGGCTTTGCGCACGGCCTATCACGCCTTGACTGGCCAAGAATATGGCCCGATTGCTTTCCATCAGGTCCGTGGCTTTGACGATTTGAAAGAAGCCGAACTTGTTATCGATGGGAAGAAGATCAAAGTCGCGGTTACTTCGGGCATGAAAAACGCCAAACCGCTACTCGACGATATCCGCGCTGGAAAATCTCCTTATGCCTTCATTGAAATCATGTGCTGCCCCGGTGGCTGCATCAATGGTGGTGGACAGCCCTTCGTCAAACCTTCCTTGACGCCGAATGAAGGGCCTCGCATCCTCGAGACTTACCGCAAAAAGAGGGCCGATATTCTCTATAGCATCGACGAAAGAAAGAAGATCCGCCAATCCCATAACAACCCGGACATCATCAAGCTCTATGAGAATTTCTTGGGCTCGCCTTGCAGCGAAAAAGCCGAAGAGCTTCTCCATACGACGTATGTGAAAAACCGCGTTGCCTACCCCGACATTGAAAAGGAATAGGACAATTCCTATAATGAGGCGGCCGTAATGGCCGCCTTTATTATGTTTCGCGCTTATTTCTTCGATTTGGATGGAACGCTTCTAGACACGCTTCCGGATTTGCATCGAGCCGTGAATGCGTCTTTGCGCGATTGCGGACTCTCTTATTCTTTTAGCAAAGAAGAAACCAAATCGTTATTAGGATATGGAACCGATGTCTTGGTGCACCGGGCATTGGGGAAATTAGATAACCCAGAGCTATTTGCTTCTTTTAAAGCCAACTACATCGCTAATTGCGCCCGCTTCCAAAACGAGAATACCCACCCTTTCCCCGGCATGGGAAAGGCATTGAAAGGTTTAAAAGAAAAGGGGGCGTTGCTTTTTGTTGTAACAAACAAAAGGCAGGTATTGGCCAAAACGATTGTCCCTTCTTTGTTAGGAAAAGATACCTTTGATGGTATCCAAGGCATCGAAGAAGGCATCAACGTCAAACCTAGCCCGGATACGGTGAATTTCTTTCTTAGGAAATATAATCTAAAGCCAGAAGAGTGCGTTTATGTCGGCGATTGCAACGTCGATATCGATACAGCAAGGAATGCAAAAATGAAATCGGCATTGGTCTTATGGGGCTATGGCGATTATCAAAAAGAATTGAAAGAAGAAGCGGATTATTTACTCGACCGTTGTGAAGATTTGCTCCTCCTCTGAGGTGCTTTCTTCTGATGAGGATGGCTCTTCGGTAGAGGAAGTGCGGCTTTGCGCCCTTCTAGGAGAAGATTCTTGGTTTTGGAGCGTTAAAGGCAAAGCAATAGCGGTGGCCCCTCCTCCTGCAACAAGGATCGAGGTCGCGATGATCAAGGCTTTTTGCCACCCTTTGATTTTGGCTTTAGGCAGCGATATTTCTTGGCTAAGTAGAAGGCAAGGGTTTTCTTTTGCTAATAAGGCAAACGATTCGACGAATTGAACGGAAGGGACAGAAGAACCGGTTTCGTAATTGGTGATGGTCCTTTTGCTTAAGCCGGTCAATTTGGCTAATTTTTCTTGGCTCCAGCCCTGATGGTGGCGGATAGCTTTGATGTTATTACGAAGAAGATTGGGATCAATGGGATCGATATTTTCGATCACGGGTTCTCCTTTTCCTTCCCTTTGAAACAAAGAAGGCATCGATAATTTCAAAACCAAACATAATTCGGGTAAGGAAGTGATGGGGAATCCCGAATTCTCGTTCTCGAATTTCGAAATCCCTTGGGGCGTATACCCAAGGCTTTCACCCATCTCTTTTTGGGTGATGTTCAAATATTTCCGTCTCGCGGCAACAAACTCACCTAATTTCTCTTCCATAGCCATGGCAAAATCATTTTATCAAAGCCGAAGCGCTTTTCTAGAGACAAGAAGAAACCAATTTCCAAAATTTGGTTTTCTTTTCTCTTTACATTCGCGTGCGCACGATTAAGATTTTTCTTTGAAAGGGGAACCGAAAGTATGAAAAAGAGTTTTCTTCCTCTCTGCCTTTGCTCTTTGGCGATGATGGGATGTGGACAGCCCCAGCCCTCCTCTAGTGGGAGCCAAATCGACGAGCCTTTAGAAGAAGCGCTAAGCCAATTGAAGGCCGGTTTTCACGCCGTTTTGGATTTCCGAGCCACCTATCAAGGAAACGCATTGGCCTATGGATCTGAAATCGTTTTGAATGACGATACCTTTGCGATCAAGCCGATGACCGTTGGCGCGACCGGCTCTTTAATCGATGCCGGGGATTTCTCTTATTTTGGCAAAGAAGAAGATAGCGGCTTGCTTTATCAAGAGCGCATCAACAAGAAAAACGAGATCTATGGCGATGTCCGCGGACTTGGTGGCACCTATTTCGAAGCGATGTATTACAACCCCTTCGAAACGATTGATTCAAGCGACCTCACCAAAAAAGAAGAAGGCGTGTATCTACTTCCGCAGGGATTCGCGCGTTCCTTGCCCCAATGGTTTGGCATTAGCATCTCTGCTTTCGCCAATGTGAAGTTTTCCCATCAAGAATTGGTTTTGGGCGAAGACGGCTTTAAATCCTTGCTCATCCAAACCGAGGATAAGAAATGCAAATTCGGTCTTTCTTTCTCAGAGACGGGAAGCAAATCCCATTACGAAAAGCTCTTCCCTTGCGAAGGTGATGGCACCGATAAAAGCGCCCTAAAGGCCTCTTTCGATTTGCTTCAAAACCAGAACATGACCATCTCCTACAAGATGGCTCCTGGATCGTTGAATCTTGTGACGGGAGAAGGCTATATCTTCTATCTTGATGGCGAGAACATCTTCATCGATACGAATACCTATTACGCCGTGCCGGGATTAGGCGAAGGCGATTTCTATCTCAAAAAGGAAGAAGCAGGTCTACATCCCTATCGTTATTCCCAAAGCAAATCCGCTTTTGAAGATGCCTCCTCTTCTTTCTCTTGGTCTTTGTCTTATGAAGACTATCTTCCCAAGGTGGATGACATAGACATGACCTTATACCAAACCAAGGGAAGCAAATTCTCTTGCCAGGTTCCTATTGCTGTTTTCTCTTCATTCTTCCCTTCTTCTTTAACAAGCGACCTCATCGTCATGGCCGCGGTTTCTTCGGAAGCCGAGATCACCGAATCGGGCACGCCGAAGATCACCCAGATGGCCTTCTATTCGATGGACGGCTGGGGCGAAGAAGATAGCTTTGGAGAAAATGTTACCTTCACCTCAACCTATAACAACCTTGGTTCTACGAGCCTACCAGAAAGCGTCCTCAACGCGACGATTCTATAAGAAAGGAACAGTTATGAAAAAGACATCATTGTTGCTTGTCCTTGCTTCTGCCGCCCTGCTTGTTGCTTGCGGTAATGGAAGCAAAAGTAGCAGCACCCCATCCACGGAAGAAAGTAGCACCTCTTCCTCAAAAGAAGAAAAAGAACAAATTACCGTTTCTTCTCTTCGTAACCTCAGCCCTTCCCTTGTTGAATTCAAGGATGTGCAAGAAGGAAGCAAGTTTGAAAAAGGTGGCATTGCAACCGTCACCATCCAAGCGGGCGAAATCCTTAAAAACGGCTTCCAGCGCGAAGCCGATCAAGCAAGTCACGTCTATCTCTACGTCAATGGCGAGCCTTATAAGTCTTTCTTGCCCGAAGGCGTTGATATGGTGAATGAACTCGCCTTTACCTTCCCCGTGGGAGAAGAAGACGTTTCCTTGGTTCTTTGCTACGCGACCCAGCAGCATGTCCTTCCAGAAGATCAATTCGGCTACACGATCTCGATGGAAGAAAACGAGAACGTCACGATGCTTGGAACCGGCGTTTCTGGCGAGAAATACGATTATATCGATGGCTATCTCTTACTGAAGAAAGGCTATGTCGTCACCAAACTCGAATATCAAAAAGATGGTGGCGAATGGGAAGAAATCCAAACCTATGGTTTCGGTACGACCTATAACACCGTCGGCATGGACCTTGTTCAATTCTCCATCCGCTTCTTTGGCGAAGAATTGACCGCGGACTCCGCATTGAAATTGCGCGTTACCGGCGAGATGCACGAAGTGTATTCGATCACCTATGAAGGGGATTTGGAGAATAACCTCATCCTAGAATCCTCTACCTTAGTCACCGAATCCTTTGCGGGCACTTATCAAGAACTCGTCTTGGCGACGAAAGCAGGCGTTTATATTGCAGGCATCTCTACCAATGTCGAAGGCACGGAAGTAAGCCACAGCCATGGCGATTGGTATTCCTTCACGATGCCAGAGCAAGATCTCGTCATCACGATTGATTTCGAGGAAGAGTTCGAGATTGAATTCCTTGGGCATGATGATGTCGTCGAATATGCTTTCTTAGATGGCAGCGATCCCGTGATTAGCGCGAGCGTGACCACGGTCGCTCCAGGAGAAGGCTTCTATTTCGCTGCCAAATTGGCCAATAACAAAGTCCTTGAATCCTTGTCTTTGAATGCGGAGACTTCAATTGATACCCATGGCGAATATTATGGTGGATGGTGGACGCTTCCCGTCTATGTTCCTGCCGAAGCTACCGAAGCGAAAATCAGCATCGAAACCGCCGCGGGATATACCCTTAATTCCGAAGATGAAAACGTCGGTATCTCCTCTAGCCTTCTAGGCGCCGGATGGAGCGCTTCCTTTGCCGTCTATCCTGGCTCAGGAAAAGCGGTGGATGAAGTCAAACTTTATGATGATAACAACACCGAAATCACCGATGTTGAACTAACCGCTGCCGGCTCTTCTTATTCCTTCCTCATGCCAGAAACTAACGTCCACGTTGTCGTGACTTATCGTGACCTTGATCCAAGCGAAAGCTATACCGCGACCGCTTATTTCGATGCCGATTCCTTCTCTGTCACCACCTATGATTACGATTCTTTGGAAAATGGCACCCCGTTTGATCTAACCACCGGCGAAAGCTTTGGTGTCACCATCAGCAACGATTTCTATGAGAATTTCTATTTCTCCGTTGCCGTCTCTGGTGAAGTCGTCATCGATTGCCAATTCGTCAATGCCGAAGAAGGGGACGAAGGCACTTGGAGCACCTCCTCTGTCTCTGGTAGCGTCGTCATCCGCGTTGGCATGACTGAGGAAGAAGCCAAGATTGAAGAAGAGGCCAAAGCTAGCTATACGGTTGTTGCGACCTTCGATGACAACTATTATGAAGTCTCCTCTTCCACCAACTTTGATTGGGATTTCTTGGAAGGCTTTGAAGTTGAGGAAGGAACCGCTATCAATTTCGATGTCATCGATATCGCCTATAGTGGATATCCTTTCACCGTTACCGTCACCATTGGTGAAGACGAACCTGTCGTTTATAACCCCACCCTCGATGAAGAGGAAGGAACCTACAAATTCAACACCACCATTACCGTCACCGGTAACGTTACGATTGTCGTTGCTGACGCCGAATAATCGATCTTAAACCAAAGGGGAGCGCCTTTTGACGCTCTCCTTTTTCTATTCTCTTTCCTAATGGAAAGCCTAATTGTGGTATGATATCGCCATGAAATCCGTCCGCTTATTCAATTCTTTAGGAAACAAAATCGAAGAATTCGCCCCGATTGAAGAAGGCAAAGTGTCTTTCTATGTCTGCGGTCCAACCGTTTATAACGATCCCCACATCGGTAATATGAGGCCCGTCATTGTTTTCGATACCTGGAGACGTTTATTTATTTCTTTGGGGTATCAAGTTACTTTCGTATCCAATTATACGGACGTAGACGACAAGATTATTGCGAGGGCGAAAGAACTAGGAATCTCCGAAAAAGAACTCACGTCCTCGATCATTTCAAAATTTAGAGGTTTGGTTGATGCCGTAGGGGCATTGCAGCCAGACATTACGCCAACCCCGACCGAATATATGGGAGAGATGATTTCCTATATCGATGATTTGGTCGAAAAAGGCGATGCTTATGAAAGCGGTGGAGACGTTTATTTCCGCGTGGAGTCGGTGAAAGATTATGGCTGCCTTTCTGGCAATACCCCCGAATCGCTTAATTCGGGCGCGAGAATTGAAATCAATTCGCAGAAAAAGTCTCCGCTTGATTTTGCTTTATGGAAAAAGACCGAAGACGGAATCAAATGGAAGACGAAATGGTGCGAAGGTAGGCCTGGCTGGCATACCGAATGCTGCGTTATGATCCATTCTCTTTTTGCCAAGCAAGGCGGCATGGTCGATATCCATGGTGGCGGATTCGATTTGAAATTCCCTCACCATGAAAACGAAATCGCCCAATCCGAAGCCCATAATGGCAACCACTTAGCCCATTATTGGCTCCATAATGGCTTTATTAACATCGATAACGAGAAGATGTCCAAATCTTTAGGCAACGTCATCTTAGCCAAAGACGTGATTAGCCAATATGGGGGCATGCCATTCCGCTTGATGGTTTTGAATACGCATTATCGCGCGCCTTTGTCTTTCACCGAAGAAACAATCGGGGAAGCCGAAAAACAATATGCACGTATCGCTTCAACGATGAAACAGCTTGCCGTCATGCTTCAAAAAGAAGGTTGCTCCTTGGATCAAAAAGCCAAAGATAACGACGACTTCTATGCGCAGATGTGCAATGACCTCAATACCCCTAACGCCCTATCTCTTGTCTATGCCGAAATCAAAGCGGCGAACCAAGCCCTTCGTCAAAAAGAAAAGAACCTCGAAGAGCTTTCTGCTATCTTTGCCCGTTTAAAAGAAGATTTGGATGTTCTTGGACTCCATGTCGATTATCCGATTTTGAAAGAAGAAGATTTGGTGCTTCTACGCGAATACGAGGAAGCCAAATCCATGAAAGATTTTGAGCGAAGCGATCTATTAAGAGCCAAGCTCATGGAAAAAGGAATTTTCTAATTGTTATGAAACCTGACAAATCCAAACATGGTGATTCCACGATAATCGTTTATGGCAGGAATGCCGTCCGCGAATGCATCCTTTCGGGCAGGGCAAAAAAGGTCGTCATTGGTTTCAAGCAAAGCAAAGACCCCTTAAATCAACTTGCTAAAGATGCGAACACCCCCGTCGATTTCGTCCAGGAAAGCGAATTGACCCGCTTGGCGAAGAACTCTTCCCACCAAGGGTTCGTGGCTATTTGCAAAGGCTACGAAGACGTGCCACTTGAAGAAATCCTCCGCGACATCAAAGGGAAAGAAAACCCTCTCTTGTTGATGCTAGACGGCATCGAAGACCCCCATAATCTCGGAGCCATTCTCCGCAGCTGCGACGCTTTCGGCGTCGATGGCGTCATTTTGAAAAAGAAGGGGGAGGTGGGTTTAAATTCCACCGTTGCTCGCGTTTCTACGGGGGCGATTAATTACGTCAAAGTCAGCTATGTCAGCAACCTTACCAATGCCATCGAACGTCTAAAAAAAGAAGGGTTTTGGATCGTTTCTAGCGATGGAGAAGCCAAAATGGAGGCTAGCGAAGTGGATTATCGCGGCCCGATCGTCCTCGTCGTTGGAAGCGAAGGATTTGGCATCTCCCGCCTCGTCCTCGAACATAGCGATTTCATCGTCAAAATCCCAATGAGAGGGCACGTCAATTCGCTTAACGCCTCCGTTTCCGCGGGGATTTTGCTCTCCTTGGTTCGACTAGGGCAAAAATAATTCGCGCGACCTCCTGCTAGGAGGCCTCGCCATGACAAGAAAGAAAAAGAGTGATTCGACGCTTTCTGACGAGCAGTTGCTTTTGTTTTCGCGAATGGGCGAGATCCGTTATCGCGACGAATTCGTAACGAGGCAATTCCGGTATCGCCACGTCCATTTTTCTAAGGCATGTCCTGATTGTTTTTTCCTTTTGGATGAATGGGAACGGAATGAAGTTTTCTTCCGTTCCTTTTTGTTGGCCGAAGGCGGGTATCGATTTGGGAAAGGGAAATTCTCTTCCTTCTTCCGGACCATACTTAGAAACGAAGTTTTCAAAGAACTAAGGAAAAAACAGGAGGAGCGTGAACGTTTTCAATTGCTTTCTTTGGATCAAGAACGCGAATTCGGCAGCGAAACGGTTTGCCTTCATGACATTATTAGCGGAAGAGATTATCGGGACGATCCAGCGATCTTTCTAGAATATGCCGATACCTTGAGGAGGCTTGGCGATTTGCCCAAAGAAATCGAGCCACGGGTTTTGGATATCGCTTCTTTGGTCATTCAAGGCCATAGCATTTCCTCTGCTTGCCGCAGCCTTGGCCTTAACGAAAAGAAAGTTCGTTTCCAATATGAAAAGTTCCGAAAATGGGCAAACGAAATCCTTTTGAAAGCATTCGGGGATAGCGGTGGCGGCAAATTTTAACAACGCGCTTATGCGTTATTGACAAAGCCATTGGCCGGCCCTATGATTTACACGCTGAAAATCAGGAATAAGGTAATGGGTAGGGAAAAGGTTTTTTTGATTTGCTCTGAATGTCTAAGCCGCAATTACACGATGATGAAGCGGAAAGACGACCCACGCCGACTCGAGCTCAGCAAGTTCTGCCCCCATTGCGGCAAGCATACGCTGCATAAGGAAAGCAAATAAGACGGAGGAAAACTATGGATCCAGTCAAATACACGAAAGAAGTCGTGAAAGAAGGCAAGCGCGTCCGCTGGCCCAAAAGAGAACAGCTCGTTCCCACGATCATCGTCGTTATCGTCATCGCGGCGTTCGTTGCGCTTTTCCTCTCACTTGAGGACTTGACCGCCGGCAGCCTTATCAACCAACTCAAAAACGCTTTTGGAGGCAAGTAATCATGTCTAACGCTCAACAGCTTGGCGACAAGCAGTGGTATATCGTCACCACCTATTCCAAACACGAAAAAAGAACTGCCGAAAATCTAAAGAAACGCATCGAGACGATGAACATGCAGGATTATATTTTCCGCATCATCGTCGCCGAGCAAGAAGTCGAAGAGAAAGACGACAATGGCCTTCCTACTGGCAAGATGAAAGTCGAGAACCTCTTCCCCCGTTACATCTTTGTCGAAATGATCATGACGGACCAATCTTGGTATATCGTCCGTAATACTCCAGGGGTTACTGGTATCGTCGGTTCTAGCGGTGGTGGACAAAAGCCGACCCCGATCACCCGTGAAGCCATCGAACCCGTCTTGAAGAGAATGGGCATGGTTGAAGAATAGATGTATGACCGTAATTCCGTTGGGGATCGCGTTAAGGTCATTCATGGGCCTTTGGAAGGAACCGAAGGAACGATTGTCTCGATCGACAAAGCAACCGGAGCCTGCCGCGTCGAAACCATCTTCTTCGGCAGACCGACGCCCGTCGATGTCGATTTCGGTGCCATCGAAAAAATCTAAGAAAATTACTACGTTTCTCCGCCTTCAAATCGAGGGCGGAGTTTTCTTTTTGTAAATGTTTTGCCAAAAGCCCCTGAAATAGGCGAATACCATCTTCAATCCGCTCCCGAATCTTCCCCTTTTAATTCCGACACGATATTGCTTGTGGAAAAAGTGAAAAAAGATTTCGTTAAGTATGAGCCCGGCTTTGTGAGCACATGGCTGCATGGCATTGGTTTTCGCTTTCTAAATTGCGATTTTTCTTCCACCATTTTCCGTCCTAAGGGATATGGATATCAGGGTTACGGAGTGGGTGAAGGTCTGTGCGATTGGTGGGATGGTGGCTACCGCATAACAATTCGCGTTGAACCTTTAGAAGGAAGCGTTGACGACAGGATTTCATTCCGTCTTACACGGTCTTCAAACCGTTCAATCACGATTTCTTGGTATGGCGATTATTCTGACTGCACATAATTAGTCCAGAACAAGGGAACGCCCCCTTCCACAGTTGCGCGTTCTCCCTTTATGAGGGAGAAGAATATCACCCTTGATCGGCGCGATTATTGTCTGTTCTCTGATAAGTAAGCTTCTAATTTAATCCACGATATCTTTTCGGATGTTCTCAAATTCCTTTTCAACATCTTGGAAATAAGGGAAACTGGCTTTTTGACGGAACTTTTCGTTGCCATATAGGCGGCGATAAGCATCAAAAAAGCAAACGGTCAAATTGAGGAAGAGATATTCCGAGATACGAAGAGAGGGAACGTCATGATAGTCCTCACTTAATAATGAGGCGAGTTCGTCGATCGTTGCTAAAGCAAGTAGGCCCTCTTCGTCTTTGATGGCTTCTTTGACTTCGGGGACTTCTTCGCCAATCCATTTCCAGTAATCGCGGATCGGCGTTCCTCCTAAGGAGAAGTTGGGGCCACTCATGGCAAGGCGGATTTTGGTCGCATAGGAAGATAGCGATTTCGCATCGAATTCCTTGCCGATTTGTTCATAGGCAAGCTGAGTTAAATCCTTGCCAGCATCTTCTTTCGCGAATTGCCGATCGAAAAGAAAAGACGCAGCGGCGCAGATGGACATGGCGTTCTGCTGCGTTTTCTTTTGGCTTGGCAAACGAAGGTAAGAACGGATGACATATTCCTCGGCATCGAGGAGTTCTTCAAATAGCATTACAGCGTGTTTCATGGGGATACTATACCCGATAATCGATAGGCTTGGCGAGAAAGATAAATGAACGATTGTTCATATTTTTCTTGCTTCCAAACGCGACAAGGATATAATGATTCTCGAAATATGAATAAACGTTCATATTGAGGAGATGTGTTATGGCCTTGATTCCCGAAGATTCCATCATCGATAAAATGGAAAGCTTGCTGAACATTGCTTCCGATTTCACGCGCTTAAAAATCCTTTATTGCATCGCGGAAGAAGAGAAATCAGTTTCCGAGATCGTTGTCGAAGTAGGGGCTTCCCAATCTTTGGTTTCGCATCAGCTCCAAGTTTTAAGAAAAGCCAATCTCGTCTCGACTCGAAAAGAAGGGACGAGGGTCTATTACGCGCTTGCCGACGAACACGTGAATGCTTTATTGAATATCGTCCATGAGCACGTCTGCGAGGAATAAACCATGGAAGAAGAGGAAGAACGTGGCAAAAAGGAATATCTCATTTTAGGCATCCGCATCGTCGTTTCTTTGACCTTGGCCTTGCTTGGGCGTTTCCTATGGAAAGAGGATGTCGTTGCCCTTTGGGGCAACGTTGCCATCATGGCGGTTGCTTGGGCAATCATCAGCTACGATATTGTCATCAAAGCCATCAAAAATATCTTCAAAGAACATGTCTTTTTCGATGAAAACATCTTGATGATATTGGCTTCCATCGGAGCTTTTGCTTTACGCGCTTTCGGGGAGAATGAATTCTTAGAAGCCGTCTTGGTCATCTTGCTTTATCAAGTTGGAGAAGTGCTGGAAGATTTGGCGGCGGATAAATCGAAAGAAGCCATCTTGAAGGCGATCGATCTACGAGAAGAAAAGGCACGTGTCTATGTTGATGGCAATTCGGTTTGGAAAAAACCCGAAGAACTTCAAATCGGCGATGTTGTCATTTTTGGAGCCGGAGAAAAGATCCTTTGCGATGGCGTTGTTATTCAGGGAGAAGCATCCGTTGATGAGAGCTCATTGACTGGCGAATCTTTGCCCATCCAAAAGAAAAACGGGGCCGACGTGTATGCGGGAACGCTTCTTAAAGAAGGATCTTTGCATGTCCAAGTCAGCAAGGAATATGCCGATTCCACGGTTGCCCAATTGATGGTGATGATCGAAAGCGGCGTCGAAAAGAAATCGAAAGCCGTCCGCTTCATTACGCGCTTCTCCCGTGTCTATACGCCTATCGTGTTTTGCTTAGCCCTCTTGATTGCCGTGCTGCCCCCATTAATCATTGGGTTGTCTCAAGGTAATTTGGGTGATGCTTCCATGTGGGGGAATTGGGTGCATTCTTCGTTATCTTTCCTCGTCGTCAGTTGCCCTTGCGCCATCGTCATTTCGGTGCCTTTAGCTTATTTCGCAGGTTTGGGCTTAGCCTCAAAGCATGGGATTTTGGTGAAAGGGGCTGGTTATTTTGACCACCTCAATCGCCTCAAAGAGATTGCTTTCGACAAAACAGGAACGTTAACCGATTCTTCTTTGCAGTTGTGTCAAATCGAATCGGTTTCCTCTATGAAGGAAGAAGAGATCCTTGCCTATGCTGCGGCGTTAGAAGCCTATTCCTCCCACCCGCTTGCTTTGGCGATACGCCAAGCATATGGGAAGAAGATTAACGAAGAAGCGATCAAGGATTATCAAGAAATCCCTGGCGTTGGCGTAAATGCGATTTATGAAGGACGTGCATTGTCTTTGTCTTCGCGAGGAGAAGGGGAAGGCGGAATCTGGGTCAGCTTGAAAATCGATAACCAGATTGCCGGGCATCTTTGCTTAAGCATCTCCCCTCGTCAAGAAGCAAAGCAAGTCATCGCTTCTTTGAAAGAAAAAGAAATTCACCCCGTCATTCTATCGGGCGATTCCCAATCTAACGTAACCTCCTTGGCCAAAGAAATCGGCATCGAGGAAGCCTTAGGCGGATTATCTCCAAAGCAAAAGCAAGAAATCCTTTCCAGCAAACTGGGAAATGGCTCGATCGCTTATGTTGGGGACGGCATTAACGATGCGCCTTCTTTGGCTTTGGCCGATGTTGGCATCGCGATGGGAGGGCTAGGCTCGGATTTGGCGATCGCGAACGCGGACGTCGTTTTGATGAATGACGATTTGAACAAAGTCGTTGAAGTCATCGATATCGCGAAGAAGACGAGAAACCGAGCTCGGTTTAATGTCATTCTTTCTTTGATCGTCAAAGGCTCGATCATGGTCGCGGCCGTCGTTGCTTCGGTCATGGGCAGCTGGTCCTTGCCTTTATGGGTTTCTGTCATCGGGGATTCTGGCCTTGCCTTGCTGACGGTCCTTTTCTCCTTGCTTCTTGGAATCGGTTCTAATCCAAAACGAAAATAATTGATGCCTTTATGCACCGTGCACAACAAATCGGGTTTTTTTGGCGACTTTTTAAAAACTTCTTGCCGAGAGTCTCTTACTCGCGTATGATTACGAACGCGTATCGGCTTGATACGTAATGCGTGGGAGGGCCTATGACGAAGGCCCGCTTACCACTGCATGCTATGTTTCCAAAATCAAAAGGAGGAACAAACATGAGCAAAAAAGTCGTCAAAGTCGTCAAGATGGAGCTCCCTGGCGGAGATGCCCATCCGGGACCAAAGCTCGCTTCTGCGGGCGTCAACATGGCGAAGTTCTGCACCGACTTCAACGCGAAGACGGGCGACCGCCGCGGACAGACCGTCCCGGTCATCATCACCGCTTACGAAGACAAATCTTATGACTTCGTCGTCAAGACGAGCCCAGTCTCTGGACTTATCTTGAAAGCCGCTGGCCTCGATAAGGGTGCCGGCAACCAAAAACAGGCCGTTGGCCACATCAGCCAAGCCCAATTGGAAGAAATTGCCAAATACAAACTTCCTGACCTCAACACCGAAGACGTTGAAGCCGCCAAGAAGATCGTTGCTGGCTCTTGCCGCCAAATGGGCGTCATCATCGACGATTAATGGAGGCAACCGGAATGAAAAAAATCAGCAAGAAATTCGCCGAAGCTTCCAAGAAAGTCGAAGCCGGCAAGCTCTACAGCATCGAGGAGGGCTCCCAACTCGTCAAAGAGACCTCGATCACCAAATTCGATTCTTCCGTCGACATCAACTTCCGTCTCAACGTCAACCCGACCTTGGCGGACCAATTGATCCGTGGAACGATCACCCTTCCCCATGGCAATGGCAAGACGAAGAAAATCCTCGTCGTCACCAACACCAAGCTTGAGGAAGCCAAATCCTCTGGCGCCGATTATTTCGGTGGCAAGGAATTGCTCGAGAAAATCGCTCGTGAAAACTGGTTCGACTTCGATATCATCGTCGCGACCCCGGACATGATGGGCGAACTCGGAAAAATGGGCCGCGTTCTCGGTCCTAAGGGCTTGATGCCGAACCCGAAAACCGGCACCGTCACGATGGACGTCAAAACGGCCGTCGAAGAAATCAAGAAGGGCAAAATCGCCTACCGTGTTGACCGCGATGGCAACCTCTCCATGGGTGTTGGCCGCGTGAGCTTCTCCAAAGAAGACTTGGCCGACAACGTCACGGCGATCTGCGATCAAATCGTCAAATCGCGCCCCTCTACCGTCAAGGGCACCTACATCGAGAAAGTGGTTCTCTCCACGACGATGGGCCCTGGCATCCAAATCACGTTCCCTGGCCGCAACTAAGCAAGGGAACCATTCCTAAGGTGAATCGCTTCATATACCTAAGATAGCCGGGGGCACGTGCCTTAATCCTAACACCCTGCTGAGGTTCAAACATTCACATCATCTCACTAGCTATATCGAAGCATCACATAGTCGTCTCTTTTACAGAAAGGAGGTAGAAACATGAATCAGCAAGCTCTCGAAGCTAAGAAAGCTGCTGTCTCGGAAATCTCCGAAGGTTTGAAGAATTCTTCTTCTGTCACCGTCGTTTCCTACCAAGGACTCACCGTGGCCGAAATGCAAGAGCTCCGTCGCACCCTCGAGAAAGTCGATGCGTGCATGGGCGTTTACAAGAACACCATGGTGCGCCGCGCACTCTCTGAGACTGGCAATGCCGATCTTGGCGATCTGCTCAACGGGCCGAATGCCTTCGTCTTCTCCAAAGACCTCGCTGCTGCCCCGAAAGCCTTGATCAAGTTCGCTCGTTATCATGAGGCGCTCGTCATCAAAGGCGGGTTGGCTGAAGGCCAAGTCGTCGACGCCGCCAAAATGAAGGAAATCAGCAAACTTCCGGATAAGAACGGCATGCTCGCAATGTTCCTATCGTGCCTGAAGGCACCCACCACCAAGTTCGCCGCCACACTTAAGGCGATCGCGGACAAAGCACCGGCCCCCGCGCCGGAGGCCAACTGATCATAGGAGGATCTAAAAATGGCTAAACTCACCAAAGAAGAGATCATCGATTCTCTCAAGCAGTACACCGTCCTCGAACTCAACGACCTCATCAAAGCCGTCGAAGAGGAATTCGGTGTCACCGCCGCGGCCCCTGTTGCCGCTGCTGCCGCCCCGGCCGAAGAAGAAGGCCCGGTCGCCAAAGGACCGACCGAAGTCTCGCTCATCCTCAAGAGCGTCGGTGCGACCAAAGTCGCCGTCATCAAAGCCGTCCAGGCCATCACCGGTCTCGGCCTTATGGACGCCAAGAAGCTCGTCGATGGCGCTCCCGCTCCGATCAAAGAGAAAATCTCTCCTGTCGAAGCCGAAGAGCACAAGAAAGCTCTCGTCGCCGCTGGCGCCGAAGTCGAGATCAAGTAATCTCCCTTTACCATCTTTGAACCCGCCCTGGGCTTACCCGGGGCGGGGTTCTTGGTATATATAGGAGGAAGAAGCGATGCCCCAATATTTCGACAATAACGATGCTTTGGCTCATCAAGACATCACTTATTCGTTCGATTTGTTCGGGCAGAAATACACCTTCTATAGCGACAACGGGGTCTTTTCCAAAGATGGCCTCGACGATGGTAGCAGATTGCTGCTTGAAACCATCGCCAAGACCGATCTTGGCCATAAGATCCTCGACCTTGGGTGCGGAGTCGGACCAATCGGACTAATCCTGGCTCGCCTCGACCCGCAACGAAACGTCACTTGTTCTGATGTGAATCTGCGGGCCCTCGATTGCTGCAAGAAAAACGCCGAAGCTCTCGGTGTTAGCAAGCAAGTCGAGATCGTCAATTCCGATGTTTACGCAAACATCGCCTCATCGTTCTCCACCATCGTCACCAACCCGCCCATACGTGCGGGAAAAATAGTGACTTACGCGATATACGCGGGAGCGCTCGACCATCTTGATGAAGGTGGTCGCCTGATCCTAGTTATCCGAAAGCAGCAAGGCGCTGAGTCCTGCGCGCGATACTTGAAGACCCTCTATTCCGAGGTCGAAATGGTCGCGCAGAAAAAAGGATATCGCATCCTCATCGCGAAAAAATAAGGAGTATCCAATGCCACAACCCGACATCTTTGAACCCAATACTTACTATCTCGATCCTAATGGCAAACCCTATCCTCACGGAGCCAATGGCCGTATCGATTTCTCCAAAATCTCTGGAAAGCTCGATTTGCCTTATCTTGTCGAGATCCAAACCGAATCTTACAAATGGTTCCTTGAAAAAGGCATCGACGACGTCTTGAAAGAGATGTTCCCGATTTCCGATTTCAACAACAAATTATTCATCTACTACGTTTCCTGCCGTTTGGAAGAGCCCAAAAACGATCCTCTGAAATGCAAAGCGCAAGATTTGACTTATTCAAGCAAGCTCAAAGTCACGCTTCGCCTCCGTTTGCAAAGCGGAGAAATGAAAGAGGCCGAAGTCTTCATGGGCGAACTTCCGCGGATGACCGAATCTGGCACCTTCATCGTCAATGGCGCTGAACGTGTCATCGTTTCCCAGATCGTCCGTTCTCCAGGAGCTTATTTCGTCGATGAACCAGACCCGGCTAACGGAACCGTCATCCACAATGGCGAAATCATTCCTAACCGCGGAACCTGGCTCCAATTTGAATCCGACGCGAAGAATTTCCTCTGGGTCCGTATCGACCGTCAGAAGAAGATGCCCGCTACCGTTTTGTTCAAGGCCCTCGGCATCGAAAAAGAGAAAGATCTTCTCGAGCTTTTCGGCGACACCGAAGCGATGCAAAACACGATCAAGAAGGATTCCGTCATCAAGAATTCGACTGATGCGTTATATGAAATCTTCGCCAAATTAAAACCCGGCGAACCTTATACCCCCGAAGGAGCCATCACTTTCTTGCTCCAGCGCTTCTTTGACGACAAGCGTTATGACCTTGGTCGTGCCGGACGTTTCAAATACCGTCAGAAACTCGGTATCTACGAACGCCTCCCTGGCCGCGTCTTGGCCGAAAACCTCACCTCTGCTGATGGTGAGATCCGCTTCCTCAAAGGGCACACCCTTACCAAAGAAGACGTCCGCGCTCTCCGCGACGAGGAATTCTTCGAAAATGGCGCCCATTTGAAAGAACTCAAAGTCAATAACGCCAAGCTCGACCTCATCTATGATGAAGAAAAGAACGCTTGGGCCCCTTATCCTTGCCTTGTCAACATCGTCAAAGCTTATGCTTTCGATAAAGAAGGTGAACGCGTCGTTTCCATCATCGGCAACGATTTGCATTGTCCTCTTGCCCGCGTGACGATCTCGGATATGATCGCTTGCTTCTCCTATTACCTCAATTTGATGGAAGGCATCGGAACCTTAGACGACATCGACCATTTGGGCAACCGTCGCGTCCGCTGCGTCGGCGAATTGCTCCAAAACCAATTCCGCAACGGCCTCAACAAAATGGCCAAAGCCGTCCAGCAGAAGATGTCCATCTCCGATATGGATTCGGTTACCCCGCAATCCCTTATCAACATCCGTCCTTTGACCTCCTCTATCCGCGAATTCTTCGCTTCCAGCCAGCTTTCGCAATTCATGGATCAGGTCAACCCCTTGGCCGAATTGACCAATAAGCGTCGTATCTCGGCTTTAGGCCCTGGCGGACTCTCCCGTGACCGCGCGACCATGGAAGTTCGTGACGTTCACTATACCCACTATGGCCGTATCTGCCCGATTGAATCTCCTGAAGGACAAAACATCGGGTTGATCAATAACCTTTCGACCTACGCCAAAATCAACCGTTATGGCTTCATCGAAACCCCTTATCGCACCGTCCTCCATATGGACGATGGCCGTCATTTCGTCATCGAAGGCGAGATGATCGACGGGGTTGCCAAGCAAAAAGCTCAATATCTTTCTGCCGACGATGAACGCGATCGTTATATCGCCGAAAGCAACGTCAATCTTGGCGAAGCCAAACTCATCACGGATCTATATCCCGATTACAAAGACGGCGCTTTCATCGTCAAGGAAATCCTCCAAGACGAAATGGTCGCTCGTCACGACGATGACCACACCGTGGCCCCGGTTGCTTTAGTCGATTTCGTCGACATTTCCCCGAAACAAATCGTTTCGATCGCCGCGGCTTGCATTCCTTTCCTTGCTCACGATGACGCGACCCGTGCTCTTATGGGTGCGAACATGCAACGTCAGGCTTTGCCCTTGCTCCGTCCTTCGATTCCTTACGTTGGAACCGGCATGGAAGAAGTGGTTGCCAAAGATTCTGGCTTAGCCGTTATCGCTAGCGAAGATGGAACCGTCACCTATACCGATTCCCAGACCATCAAAGTCAAATCTGGTAAGAACCTCCACGAATACAAACTCCAGAAATTCGACCGTTCGAACCAAGGCACCTGCATCAATCAGACCCCGATCGTCAAAGTTGGCGATTCCGTCAAGAAAGGGCAGATCATCGCCGATGGTCCAGCCATGAGCCATGGCGAATTGGCCTTAGGCCAAAACATCCTTGTCGCTTACATGACTTGGAATGGTTATAACTACGAAGACGCCATCATCATGTCCGAACGGATGGTCAAAGAAGATATCTTCACCTCCATCCATATCGAAAAGCACACGATTGAATGCCGCGATACCAAGCTCGGACCGGAAGAAATCACCCGTGATATTCCTAACGTCGGCGACGATGCCAAGACCTTCCTTGACGAAGACGGCATCATCATCAAAGGCGCTGAGGTCAAAGAAGGCGACATCCTCGTTGGTAAAGTCACCCCGAAGGGCCTCACCGAGCCGACTCCGGAAGAAAAGCTCATCATGGCGATCTTCGCTGAGAAAGCCAAAGAAGGAAAAGATTCTTCTCTCCGCGTTCCTCACGGAGGCGCTGGCATCGTTCTCGATGTCAAGATCTTCTCCCGCAAGAACAAAGATCCTCTCCCGCCGGGAGTCAACATGGTCGTCAACGTCTATATCGTCCAGAAGAGAAAGATTTCCGAAGGCGACAAGATGTCTGGCCGTCATGGTAACAAAGGCGTCATTTCCAAGATCTTGCCGGTCGAGGATATGCCTTTCTTGGCCGACGGCACCCCGATTGACATCCTTCTCTCCCCGATGGGCGTTCCTTCTCGTATGAACATCGGCCAGATCTTCGAGGTTCCTCTTGGACTTGCTTGCCGTAAATTGAAGATGCGCGTTGCGACCCCTGTCTTCGATGGACTTAGCAACGAAGAAGTCTTCCAAATCATGCAGAAAGCCGGACTTTCTCCCGATGGCAAGACCGTCCTTTATGACGGACGCACGGGCGAACGCTTCGCCGAACGTATTTCCGTTGGTATCCAGTACATGATCAAATTGGTCCACATGGTCGACGACAAATTGCACGCTCGCGCCACCGGACCTTACTCCCTCGTCACCCAGCAGCCTCTTGGCGGCAAAGCCCAAAACGGCGGCCAGAGGTTCGGGGAAATGGAAGTGTGGGCCCTCGAAGCTTACGGGGCTGCCCATGTCCTCCAAGAAATGCTCACGATCAAATCCGACGACCGCGTTGGCCGTCGCCGCACCTACGAAGCCATCATCAAAGGGCATCAAATCCCGAAACCGGGTATGCCTGAGGCCTTCAAGGTGTTCACCAAAGAACTCCGCGGCCTTGCGATGAACGTGACTCTCTATGACAAAGATGGCAACGTCATCAACATGGATGAGCTCGCCAAGCAATCCCTTGCCGAAGAGCGCAAGATCAACTCCGCCATCCGCTCGGCCATGTCGCCTAGAGAAGACGAAGTCGATCCTACCGCGACCATCGCCATCGATGACATCGTCTCCGAACGCGAAAACGCCGAACTCGAGGGCTTGACCGTCGGGTTCCTCAAAAACTAAGAAAGGAAGGTAGCAAGTTATGAACGACAACAAGAAATTCGAAAGCTTCGACATCAATAACCTCGCCGCCGTCCAAGTCGGCTTAGCCTCCCCCGATACGATCCGTTCCTGGAGCCGTGGGGAAGTCACCAAAAGCGAAACGATCAACTATCGTTCCCAAAAACCGGAACCCCAAGGCCTTTTCTGCGAAAAGATCTTTGGTCCTTCCAAAGATTACGAATGCCATTGTGGCAAATACAAGAAGATCCGTTATCAAGGCATCACCTGCGAAAAATGCGGCGTCGAAGTCATCTCCAAAGAATTCCGTCGCGAACGCATGGGCCACATTGAACTCGTCTCTCCTTGTGCCCACATCTGGTATTTGAAATCGATCCCGTCCCGTTTAGGGCTTGTTCTCGACGTTTCGCCGAAACAGCTCGAAGACGTCATCTATTTCGCCGCCCACATCGTCTTGAATCCGGGCGAGAGTGAAGTCCTCAAATACAAGGATTACCTCTCCGAATCGATCGGCCGCGTCAAATTCGTCGAAGCCATCAACGAAATCAAAGCCAAAGGCTTGCTCGTTGAAGGATCTGCCGATGCCTTGCGCGCTGACGAATACATCGCCCGTTTGGAAAGCCCGCTCGAGACCTTCGATTTCTTCTCGGTGAGCGCCTTCATCTCCAAATACCTCCACGCCGAATTCGGCGAAGGGGCCAAAGCGATCAAGCGCCTTCTCCACGAAGTCGATCTCGACAAAGAATTCAAGGCCATCTCCGAAGAACTCCGCGCTTCTAGCGGAGCTCGCCGCCTCAAACTAGCCAAACGCCTTGAAGTCATCAATGCTTTCCGTGATTCTCACCAGAAGCCGGAATGGATGATTCTTGACGTTATCCCGGTCATCCCACCGGATCTTCGTCCGATGCTTCAGCTCGATGGTGGACGTTTCGCCGTCAGCGATCTTAATGATCTCTATCGCCACGTCATCACCCGCAATGCCCGTTTGAAGAAATTCATCGACATCAACGCGCCTTACCCGATGCTTATGAACGAAATGCGTATGCTTCAGGAAGCCGTCGATGCCTTGATCGATAACGGACGCCGCACCAAAGCGGTCACTGGCGTTTCTGGACGTCCTTTGAAATCCCTCTCCTCTGGACTTAAGGGCAAACAAGGCCGTTTCCGTCAGAACATCCTTGAAAAACGTGTGGACTATTCCGGACGATCCGTTATCCCGTCCGCACCAGACCTAAAGGGCTATCAATCGGGATAGCCTCACGCGGTGTG
>ODAI013789654.1_pt1 | contig 24403 bp, 19 predicted proteins | sample 1539321 | NCBI WGS metagenome assembly ODAI01 (sample SAMN02144231, study PRJEB22623) | gut metagenome | biome: sheep rumen | host: Ovis aries | place: New Zealand | reverse complement strand
GAAGATGGCGTTCTGACTCCGTTCCTTATCACTGTTTACAAAGCTACAATTCAGAGAAACTTTGAACTTTCATTCTCTTCTGAGGGTGATCCGGCTTCTGTTACTCTTACGTTCGACACTCTTGAGAACAAAGATGGCAACGTTATGTCTTTTGTCGAGTTGACAGGTGACGCAGAGTAATAAGTGTTGATTAGCGGAGTGGCAGCTTTTTGTTGTCACTCTTTAAGAGGGAATACGTATGGTAAAAGAATGCAAAGTGATCCTAAACAATGATTGCGTTACAGTGGCCATTGTTGATGGAACAAAAGTACAATTTCCATCTATTCACCGTGAAGCAAATACAGTTTTTGTTAGAGTTGAAAACGATACTTATACTATCGTTGATGGAATCGACAATACAGCCGATGAAGAAAAAATCGAAGACGTTCATAAGAAAAAGAAACGCACTAAGAAAACAACTGTTGAAGAAGTAACTATCAATGAAGATATGTAATGACTAAGGTTGTATTGTATTTTTAATTTAATAAATAATGAGGGGATAACTCATAAGCAAATACAGCTTTAGAAGTTATCCCCTTTCTTTTTTCGCAAAAGAGGGAAATATGGGAAAAGCGCAATTTTCTTCATTAAATGAAGTGTTTGAACATTATGGAAGGTCAAACCTAATCGCAATAGATAATCTCCGGCAGATCATTTTCTACACGGCAAATGGCTATCAGCCGGAGTATGTATGCGAGAACGGAGTAAAACCAAACAGAATTACATGTTGGTTCTTAAAAGAAAAGACAAAAGACATTTATAAGAAATGGCAGAACAATAAACCACAATGAATACAGGAAAAGTTTTTGAGAGTTGTATTCAGCGGTCAGCGCCGGACTATGTTTTAGTTTATAGAATTCCGGATGCAGCGCAATCTTTCGGCGGTTCAAAGTTGACAAGGTTCAGCCGTAAGAATCCATTTGACTATATATTTTGGGACTCACGAAATCATCGGCTGTATGCGATTGAATTAAAAACGGTTTCCGGACATTCGATTTCATTTGAACGCAGCAAGGGCGAATCCGGCGAAATCCATTACCACCAAATTGAAGGACTTAAAAAATGGAATGAATACGATGGGATTACCAGTGGTTTCATTATTGAGTTTCGTGACAAAGAACTAACGTTTTTTCTGGATATAGAATCTTTTGATAGTTTAATTAAGCAAATCGACAAAAAGAGTTTCAATTTGAGTGACTTAGAAAAAAGCGGTGTGCCATACACCGTCATACCACAAGAGAGACTAAGGACAAAGTATAAATACAATCTTGAAATTCTTTTTACGCTCGACAAATAAAACCGACTTTTTATAACGCTTTGAGTGAGGAATAAAGATGGTACGTAAGAAAAGTAAATTTGTAATAGATACGAAATTAAATATTGCAGAGTATATCGTGACGGTTCGTGATATAGCGTCTGCTTATTTTGATGATAAATGTAACTTTCAGCCGTATATCGGTGATTTAAATGCAATGCGAATCTTCTATGCGGTTTGCGTGAAAGACAGTCCGTATGAGGGTACGTTACTCCATGAGGAAGATGATCTTTCAAAGTTTGAGGAATTATTTGCAGATGAAGATTTTATTGGTGCATATAATGATGCAATTTGTTTTGGTGCTGAGTGCATAATGCTGAATTTCGCAAATGCATACAATAGCGCAAGAGAAATGATTGAAACAAAGAAAACGTCTGCTGACCGAATTATTAACTATCTTTCTTATGTGGTTGAAGATATTGCGAATCGCATTTCTCCGGCAATGAGTGAAGAGACTCTTAATAAGGTTATGCGGATTTCATCAGATATAAAGGAAGGGCGCATTTCGGCGCAAGCTGTAGCAGACGCATACAGCAATACAAAGCGGTTCGAAGATGTGATTGAGGGCAAAGCATAATGACAGCAACTAGCATGGCCGAACTAGAACGTATGCTGCGTCAACACATGGAAAAAGCCATGCGAGTTGTAGACGCTAAAGTATTAGCGGATATGTTTGAAGAGACTGGCGCTTTCTATGGTGGTGGCACTCCTACGGTCTATCAGAGAACAGGAAATCTCGGCAGTTCTCCAAAGACAACAAATTTTTCATCTGGCGGTAAAACGGTAAGTTTCGATGCATACCTTGATATGTCTGTTGGGTATGCTGTTCCTAATCCGCTGTTCAGAGCAAGCCACTTCTCAACAGAGGAAGTATTTACGGCTGCCGAAGCTGGCGCTGCTGGAATCAAGGGTAGACCTGGATTTTGGGCGAGGTCAGAACAAAAGATGCAAAAGGAATTAGATTCAACAATGGGATCATTCTTTAGTTAAAAAGGAAGTGATAATTTGGAAAGAGGATGCAAAAAGAATGACGGACGAAGCACTGTCTATAACTACATTACATCAGAAGAAAAATTAGCACAGGTTAATCCGGAAAATCTTGAATTGCAAAAAGACTTTCTTGATTACCTAGTGTCTATTGATAGATCAAAGGGAACGATTTATCAGTACAATGCGAATCTGAATGTATTCTTCTGTTGGAATCTTGAATATAACAAAAATAAACCATTCCCGAAATTAACCAAAAGAGAAATTGCACGTTTTCAAACTCATGCAATGTCTGAATGGGGATGGTCTTCTAAACGACTAAGAACGGTTAAGGCAACGATTTCTTCTCTTTCGAACTTTATTGAGAATATTTTGGATGATGAATATGAAGGATATAAACCAATCGTTAATAAGATTGAATCCCCTCCGGATGTTGCAGTAAGAAAGAAGACTGTATACAAAACCAGAGAATTACAAAAGATTCTTGATAAGTTGGTTGAGGATGGCGAGTACGAAAAGGCGTGCGCCCTATCGCTTGCCATGAATAGTGGTCGAAGAAAAGCTGAATTAGTCAGATATAAAGTTGAGTATTTTAAACCGGAAAATCTAATTTGCGAAGGTGCGGTATATCGCACTCCGGAAGAAGTAACCACAAAGGGCAGAGGAAGTATGGGTAAATTGTTAGTGCTTTATACACTGGCGAAACCGTTTAATCCATATTTGAATTTATGGCTGGAAGAACGTAAGAGACTCGGCATTCGTAGTCAGTGGTTATTCCCTAAATTTAAGAATGGCAAATATCTGAATGAACCAGCGCCGGTTTCTACTCTTGATTCTTGGGGTAAACTGTTTACCAAAATCAGCGGGAAGAAATTCTATTGGCACTCAATGAGACATTATATTACTACTACCCTACTTGAAAGCAATCTGCCGGAAAGTGTTGTGCAGCTATTCATCGGATGGGAAACATCAGACATGGTACACAATTACGATGATAGAGAAAAAGATGCACAATTTGAAGAATGGTTTGGTTCTGACGGTATAAAGAGCAAACGAAAAACATCATTAAAAGAATTGTAATGATGATTAAGTTGGAGGGTAACAATGGCAGAATTTAAAGCCAAAATTATAGCTGAACTTGATACATCGAAAGTTCAGTCCTCTATAAATAAGATTGGCAAAAATCCCATTAAGCTAAGTAACGTCAAAATTGATAGCGTTACTGTCGATGCTTCTAAAATTGTTTCCCAAATTCAATCCGCACTTAGCAAAGTAAAGATTAACATTCCAATTAACGGCATTGGAAATGGTAATGGTTCTGGCGATGCTAAGAATAGTTTAACCAATAGAATAAATAATGAATTAGCAAATGGCAGTGTTGACGCTTCTGTTGAGAGACTTAATGCGCAGTTTCAAAAGACGTATGGTTTCTTGACAAAAATTGGTAGCGTTAATCTTAGCGGAACTAAACTAGAGCAGTTTGGTAATACTGGCGCAGAAGCGCTAAAACGATTAGAAACAGAATTTCAGCAGTTACAAGTATTAGAGAATAATCTTTCTACTGCTAAAACTCCGGAAGACCAGATTCAAGCGTATGAGCGTTTTAGATTAGGTTTAACTGAATTCAGAAACGAACTTAATCTTGTTAATGCGGAAAGTAAAGTCATGGCTACATCGTTTGATGTGTCAAAGATTGATAATGGCTTTTCTTCTTGGCTTGAAAAGAATTCAAAAGCAACCAGAGTTTTTGGTGATGATATTGACCTTATCAGAGGAAAGATAAACGAGTTTCAATCAAGACTTGCGTCCGGCGATACGGTAACGCAAGGTGAATTGATGGGACTTACACAGCAGATTAATAATCTTAAAACGGCTGCTGAATCTGCTGGCGCAGTTGGTCAAACTTTTGGTGACAGATTAAAAGGATCATTCGATAAGCTGTCACGTTATGTTTCGGCTGCGACTGTTATATATACAACTATTAGAGCGACAAAACAAATGGTTAATTCTGTCATAGAACTTGATGATGCTCTTGTCGATTTGCAGAAAACCACAACGGCAAGTTCAAAAGAATTGAATAGTTTCTATTATCAAGCGAATGACATTGCAAAAGAGTATGGAACGACTACAAGGGAAGTTATTCAGTCAACCGCCGATTGGTCTCGGCTCGGATATAATCTGAATGACTCAAAAACTATGGCGCAAGTTTCATCTCTTTTTAAATCTATTTCTCCTGGCGCTACTATTGACGATGCGACTACTGGCCTTGTCTCGATAATGAAGGCATTTAACATTGAAGCGGATGACGCTTTAGACGGAGTTGCATCAAAAATTAATATTGTCGGTAAAATATTGCCGAGATCATACAGTAATGTATGGTCAAGTAGATAACTATATCGGTTAAAGGATAGGAGTATTCAAGACCGAGGAAAGACTTTATATTTGTTATTCTTTTTCAAAACGGAGAATTTTGAGAAGAGAAAATTTAATTGGAAATAAATATGGTTATTTAACAGTAGACGAAATGTTATTTAACTACAAAGGCAACAAAACATATTGTAAATGTCATTGTGATTGTGGGAAAGATAATGTCGTTACAATGGCTTATGAAATAAAAAGAAGAAAATTCCCTTCTTGCGGTTGTCAGAGAAGGAAATTAAGTATAGAAAATTTCGGCAAAGATATAAACGGAAAAAAGTTTAATCGTCTAAAAGTATTAGAAACATTGTGGGATGAAAAACCGGCAATGGTGAAATGTTTGTGTGATTGTGGAAAAATAGTAATTCTGAATAAGAATGATGTTCAATGTGGTCATACAAAATCATGTGGCTGTTTACAATCAGAAATGGCATCCAAAGCTAATACAGTAGATTATACCGGAATGGTTTCAAATTATGATGTTACGATTTTAAAAAGACATTCAAAAAATGATAAGGGGCAATGGTTATGGGAATGTAAATGTAAATGTAAGTGCGGAAATACATTTATTGATATTCCCGCTAGAGTTTTAAATGGACATGTTCGATCTTGTGGATGTTTACTATATTCTTCAAGAGAGGAATTGATTAAAAACTATTTAGACTCCAATCGCATTGATTATATACAACAATATTCATATCAAGATTGTATAAGTAAAAATGGATATAGGCTGCGGTTTGACTTTGCTATTTTAAATAATGGCAAAGTTTTTTGTTTAATTGAATATGATGGAGAACAACATTTTCATCCGGTTGAAGTATTTGGCGGAGAAGATGGTTTTCAAAAAACCGTTGATAATGATTCAATCAAAAATGAATATTGTAAATGTAATAACATACCATTGTTCAGATTGCCATATAAATTAACAGATGCACAAATAATCGAAAAGATAACAAATATAATTTATCCCTAACGACTACAGGATGCGCATAGTAATATACGCATTGAAGTTATCCATCCTACTCTTTACAGAGGGATGTAATATATAGTCTGGACTCACGCTATAACTCATAGGCATTGAAACGTGAGAATAAGGATTAACGTCCTTATCGCCATAACTCTGTTATGGTCATAAAAGCAACAGAATGAATAATTTTGCCGTTAGTAACACAGACATTTTAGAGGGTCTTAAACGTTCATCGGCTGCTATGTCAGCTATGGGGCAAGACCTTGATTCTACTATCGCCCTTTTCACAGCAGCAGAAGAAGTTCTGCAAGACCCCGCAAGTACAGGTACGGCGCTTAGAAGTATGTCACTGCGTATGCGTGGTTTTGATGAAGAAACAGAAGAAGTCAGCGAAGACCTTGTAAACATCAATGGTGATATTATTGACTTAACAAAAACGGCTGAACATGCGCAAGGTGTATCAATCTTCACAGACGCTACACAAACTCAATACAAAGATTTCGTTGATTACTTCCGTGAACTTTCCGAAGTATGGGATGAAATGAGCGCCAAAAATCAGACAGCGCTTTTGAATGATTTGTTTGGTAAGCGTGGCGCACAGGCTGGTTCTGCTCTTATCAAAAACTTTGCCACTGTTGAAGCTGCATTGGAGAAGATGCAGAATTCAGCGGGTAATGCTGAAAAGGAAATGAGTGTTATCACTCAATCACTTTCTTACAAACTTAATGCGCTGAAAGAAACCGGAACAGGTATTGCACAAAATCTTTTTGCAAGAAAAGATATTGGTATGGTTGTTGACGGACTTACAGCGTTGCTTAGTGTAGTTGATGCATTGACCGATAAATTAGGTTTGTTTGGAACGTTAGGTGCTGCCGGTGGTATATTTGCGTTTATAAAGAATCTTAGCAATTTACAAAACATGGGTAAAGTTGCTACTGCTTTTTCACAATTATCTGGTAGTGCTGCGTCATTAAATGCGGTTAAAGTTGCTCTTGCTGGAATGAACGCAGAGACTATTGGAGCAACGGCAGCGATGGTTGGATACAATGCAGCGCAGACAGCACAGATCGCTATTGCAAATGGTCTTACCACAAGTGAAGCAGCTAAGATGATGGCTACCGCCGGATTCACAGCAGCGGAAACAGAAGCAGCGATGGTTGGTGCTGGTTATTCTGCGCAAATGACATCAGCAGTTGTACTTAATACAGAATTTACTGGGTCTGCTACTGCCGCAACCGGAGCGACACTTGGTTTCGCTGGTGCATTGAAACAAGCTGCAACTGGAATGATAGCGTTCTTAACGACTAATCCGATTGGTTGGGCGATGATGGTTGTTGCTGCTACTGGTATTGCTATGGCTGCCGTGGCAAACGCAACTAAAACATTTGATGATTTAAAAGAGTCCGCTGATAATTCTTACAGTGAGTATCAAGCTACACAAGGAGAACTTGACGGACTTAATGCAAAGATTAAAGAAAACTCAGCTACGATTGATGAATTAAAATCAAAAGGCACTCTTACTCTGGTTGAAGAAGCACAGTTAAATATGCTTACTGCAACTAATGAACAACTCAAAAAGCAAGCAGCATTGAAACAAAAAGTTGCTAATACACAGCAATCACAAGCTGCGTCTGATGCAAGTTTAGCGCTTAATGAAAATACACGTATGGTTACAAACAATACAGGCACAAAAGAGAAACCTGTATATACGACTGAAAGTGTTGATATTATAGATGAAACTCTTAATTTGCAAGATAAGATGATTGCAAAACAAGAGAAGATAGCTGAACTTACGGAAGAACAAAGTAAGTACGATTATGGTTCAAAAGAGTATGAGAAAATTGGCAAGCAAATAGATCAAGCAAAGCGAGACGAAAACGATCTTAATAAACAGATTTCAAATAACTTATCAGATATCTATGATTTAAGAGAAGGTCTTGTAGATGCTTCTACTGGCGAAGCTATTGAAGGTTATGCTAAAGACGTAGAAAGAATTGATAAACTTACCTATGACTTAATGACGGATTCAGAAAAGGCAGCTTATAAGCAATCAAAAATCAATGATCTTTTGTCAGATACCAACTACAAAAAGATGGCAGATGATATGGTTGAATTTGCGAAAGCGCAAGGTGAAGCTGGAATTACTGGAAAAGACATTAAAGAAAATTTCTCCGAAATGGCGCAAGCTGCGCAAGATGCAGGAATTGACATAGATGATCTTGCACAGACCATTAATGCTATGACAGGCAGCACCAATATGAAAGAGGTAACAAAGCAGTTAAACGATATGAAGGATTCTGTAAAGAATAAAGAAGTTAAGAAATATCTCGATGATTTGTTTGCAACCGCAAGCGATGAAGAGTTGAAGATATATTACAGAATCATGAAAACGAATGATACTTCTGATTGGTCTATCGAAGATTGGCAAGGAGCGATTGAATCATTACAGGGCGAGACAATCGAAATTGAATTTAATATTGAGGGTGAAGCTGCAAAAATTGATACATTGCGTAATGCGCTTTCTGAATCACGTGGGAATACTGGAGTTTCCAATGAGATGCTAACTAATATTCGTGAAACATTTGGAAGTTTAGACGGATTCGATGAATCGAAGATTTTCTACAATACGGCAAACGGCGTTCGTGCAAATAGCGCAGCTTTAAAAGAATTACAGAAACAATATGTAAATCTTAAAAAGGCAGAACTGAATGAACAGTTAAGAGAACAAAGTGAAAATCTTGCCAAAGCAAATGCGGAACTTACCAAACTCAAAGAGACTGACGAGGGTTACGCAGACGCACAGGCAAAAGTTGATTTGTTTAGCGGTCAAATCGCACAGACAGAACAACTCATTTCTCAGTACAATGCTTTAACGTCTGCTTATAATGAGTGGGTTGCTGCTCAGTCTAGCGCTAACGAGCGTGACATGTATCAAAACGCTGGTAGCGGTTACGAAGCTACAGGCAGTTTAATTGAACAAGGTTGGATTAACGATGATTCAGTACAAGCCTATATTGACTTAATGACTTATGGAGAGCAAGCGTCATTCTCAGCCGAAGAAGTTAAGAACAGATATGAAGAACTTGGTAAAACCATTGAAGGGACTTCATACAGCGTTAAAGACTTCTTTATGACTATGGATGAAGAAGGAAATGCTAAAGTTGATGAAACGACTGGCGGTATTAAGAATTTCGTTAGTGCGCTTGGTGAACTTGGTCAAGTTGGCGAAGAAAATATTCTTGACGCTTCAAAAGCAGACGAATACGCACAGGCTTTAGGCGTTGACGTTTCATTAGTGGAAACTATGATTCGTGCTGCCGAAGAAGCTGGATATACTGTTAATAACACATGGGCATCTTCTACTGCTACATTATCACAAGTTAATTCTGAACTTGAAACCGCACAGCAACAATTAGAGCAATTCAGAAATGAAGATGGCTCTATCAATATTAATGCCGAAGGCGCAGAAGAAGCACAGCAAAAAGTTACTGACCTTTTAGCAAAGAAACAGGAACTTGAACAGTCAAGCGGTATTATGAGTATTGACGTTGATACTTCCGGTTTTGACGAAGGCGTGAGCAATGCGATAAGCAAACTCCAAGAGTTGCAAACTGCACTCAATGAGTATGAAGCTGCTAAGATGGCTGGTATTGATACAAGCGAAGCAGAAGCAAACATTCAAAGTTTAGCAAGCGAGATTGAAGGACTTGATCCGGAAATTAAAGCACAGGTTGGACTTGAAGAAGGTTCAGACTTATCTTCTCAGATTCAGTCCCTTGCGTCTGGTTCACAAGTTGAGGTTGGCGCAAAACTTGAAGGCGGTGCTGGCGCTGCTATCACGGCTGAACTTAATTCTCTTAACGCAGAAGCGATTGTTAAATTCACGGCAGAACACGGCGAAGTTGATAGTTACGCTGGTGAAGAGAAACAAGGCACAGGCGTTGTTACATGGTCTAATAGCACTGGTCAAGTAGATAGTTATGCAGCTTCAACGAAAACTTCACATGGTACTGTTATTTGGGGAAATGATACAAGCGGTGTACAAACTAGCTTTACAGCAACCGGAACTGTTAATTGGGTAAATGCTAGTGGCCCTGGTAAATTCATGGGTAACGCATTTGCAAGCGGTAAATGGGGAACTAATCAAGGCGGTACTGCTTTGGTAGGCGAATTAGCGAAGGAAATGATAGTTGACCCGAAATCTGGACGTTGGTATACGGTTGGAGAAAACGGTGCTGAATTCGTCAATATCCCCGCCGGAGCAATTGTTTTCAATCATGTACAGACAGAACAAATTCTCAAAAACGGTCATATTAATTCACGTGGACATGCCTATGCTAGTGGTAATGCATTCGCTAGTGGTACTGCATTTGCGTCCGGAAGTGATTCTGATAAAGTCCTTGATTGGGTTGAAATATTCATTGACCGCTTAGAGCGTGGAATAAAGAAACTTGAAAAGGCTGTTGATAATGTTTATAAGACTTGGAGTAATAGAAGCCAAAACTTAACGAAAGAAATTTCAAAAGTCAAGGATCAAATTACTGCACAGCAAAAAGCATATCAAGCGTATTTAGGACAAGCCAATGCGGTTGGTCTTGATGCTTCTTGGCAGAGCAAAGTTAAGAGTGGAAATGCTTCACTCATTGAACACATTACAGACAATGACTTAAACGATAAGATTAGCAAGTTTAAAGATTTCTATGAAAAGGCGCTTAGTGCAAAAGACGCAGTAGATGAACTTAAAGAAAAGATGGCTGAACTTTATACTACTGCTTTTGAGAATGCGCAAAAGAATTATGACCATCAGATTAAGTTAATTGACCATTTAACAGAAACGTATAAGAATGGCGTTGATCTTCTTGAAGCAAGAGGGCGTTTAGTTGGTTCAACATACTACAAAGCGATGGAAAGCGCAGAGCGTCAGCATAATTCCGTACTGCAAAAAGAACTTAACTCGCTTATAACAAGATATAACCAGGCAATGAATTCCGGTTATATTGAGCAAGGTTCACAGCAATGGTATGAATTCAACGAAGAAATCAATAAGACAAAAGAAGAACTTCAAGAGTCTAATATTGAACTTGCGAAATTAGCGCAACAAATCAAGGAACTTGAATGGGATAATTTCGATTATCTGGAAGATCGTATTGACACAATCAATGACGAAGCTGAATTCATGATTTCCTTGTTAAGCCATAGAGAACTTAAAGACGAAGACGGTTTATTAACTGATGCCGGTTTAGCTACAATGGGTCTTCATGGTCAGCGGTATAATGTCTACATGGCGCAAGCCGATGATTACGCTGAACAAATTCGGAAACTCAATAAGGAACTTAGTTCTGATCCATATAACACAAATCTGATCGAACGGCGTGAAAAGATGTATGAATTACAGCGCAAGATGATTCTTGCTGCCGAAGACGAAAAAGATGCGATTATGGATTTAGTCAAAGACGGTTACGATGCTCAATTAAGTTCTATGAAGAAAGTAATTGATGAATATACGGACACTCTCGACAGAACGAAAGATTTGTATGATTACCAGAAAAAGGTAAGAAAACAGACAGAGACAATAGCTAAAATCCAAAAGCAGTTATCAGCTTATGGCGGTGATACATCAGAAGAAAATCGTGCAAGAATCCAAAAGTTACAAGCTGATTTGGAAGAAGCGCAAGCAGATTTAGCCGAAACTGAATACGATAAATATGTTAAAGATCAGAAAAAGATGCTTAATGACATGTATTCAGAGTATGAGGAAAATATCAATCAGCGCATGGATGAAGTTGATTATTCTATCACTGAAATGATAGGCACAATCAATAATAATGCTGTTGCGATAAATGATACTCTACATAGTGCAGCTAATGATGTTGGCTATACTTTGACAGACGAAATGAGCGCTACTTGGGATAAGAGTATGTCCGATGCGACAAGCATTATCACACAGTACGGCGATACATTTAATTCACAGCTTACGACTGTCAACTATGTGCTCTCACAGATTGATGCTAGAGTGGCTAGTATGATTGGTCAAAGCGAGAAAGAAGCAAAGTCAACAGTTGATTCCACAACAAAATCAACTAGCGTGATAAAGCCGAAGTCTACTTCAAAGGGCAAAACTAGCAAGAAGAGCGGGAATACAAAAACCGGAAACGGCATTGTTACTCCTATCTTCACGAATGGTTCTGACAGACTTAATGTGCGCAATGCGCCGAACGCAAGCGGAACAGTTATTCGACAGCTTGCAAAGGGAAATATTGTCGAAACAGACTGGAAAGAATCTAATGGCTGGTTGCATATCAGAGTACACAATAGTAAGGAAGACTATTGGGGTTGGGTTTCTAAACAATACGTCAAAGCGTATGCACGTGGCGTAAGGCGTGCTACTGATGGTTTCGCATGGACACAGGAATACGGCAGTGAAGCAATTCTCAGTCCTACACAAAATGCGATGTTGACTAAGCTGAATAGTGGCGATGCTGTTCTCAGCGCAAAGGCTACAGATAATATTTTCAGCTTTGGTAATAATCCGCAAGCGTTCTTAGCGAAACTCGGATTGACAGGCAGACTCCTTGACTCCGCTTCTCTTCTCGGTGGTTTGTCTACTGTGTCTGGTCGTGCCGGTGTGGATGTTGGCGGTATTTCTGTTAATATCCCGATTGAGCATGTTGAAGATTATAATGATCTTGTTAATCAGATTAAGGCCGATAAGAAGTTTGAGAAGTTTATTCAGAGCATTACTGTTGATCGTTTGGTTGGCGGTTCTGCTCTTGCAAAACGAAATATTAAATGGTAATACGCAGAGGGATGGTTTCGACTGTCCCTCTGTTTGATGGTGAAGAAAAGATGGGGAAAAGCGATTACGACAGGTTGAGAGAATACACAGAAAAGCTAGAGCGTGAAAATGCAGCTTACAAAGCGAAAGAAAATGAAATGATTGAAGTTATCGCTTTCTATTCTCAGCTTGCAGATGAATATGAAAAACTGAATAAAAAAATGAGGGAATCAAAAACTGCATTTGAAAAGGCTAGATTATCTATGCTAGATATAAAAGCAAAATATCAGCAAGAGATGAATTCCCTTTTGAAAGACGCAAAAGAAGCATTGACATGAACGAGGTAATCACATGTATTCAATAGATTTTGAGTATGACGGACAGTATCTATCCGACTATGGGTTTATTGTTTGCTCATTTGATTATAGTGGTGGTTCAGTCACAGAAGATGCCGGTTCGACATTAACATTTAATACAGTGTCACGTAATAGCGGGAAACACTACGGATTGACAGCTACAAGTTATGATTCATGTATTACCGCCGAATTTGATATTTGCAAAAATCCGGATATTTATGACGATCTTGAAATAACGAATGGTGAATTCTTAGATTTGATGCGCTGGCTGAACAGGCGCAAATTTCTAAAGTTTCATCCAATCAACGACAAGGAAACTGAATCAGACACTTGTTATTTTGACGCAAGTTTTAATGTTGAGAAAATTAAGGTAGCAGAGAAACTTTGCGGTTTGCATTTAACTATGGAAACGAACAAACCGTTTGGCTATGGAGAAACAATCACAAACAAATGGACAATAACCGATACGACGAAAAGTTATATAGTATATGACTTGTCAGATGAAATCGGTGAACTTTATCCGGATGTAAAGATTGTGGTTGGTGAAGATGGAGATTTAAGTATTCATAATGATTTGACAGGTAGTACAACGTTTATTAGGAATTGTACGGAAGGTGAAGAGATTACAATTCACGGATCATCTCAAATCATTGAGAGCAATTTGAATAGCCACGATATAGCAAACGATTTTAATTATATATTCATGAAGATTGGAAATACGTATGACAATCGGACAAACAAAATCACAGTGACAAAACAATGCACACTGGAAATATCATATGTGCCGATTGTTAAAAATGCGCCGTGGTAAGGAGGTAATATCTTGTGATAAAACTACAATTTGATTCATCGCATAATGTTATCCCGCCAACACTGGTGTTGAGTAAGAGAAACGGAACAAAGATAGGTGCTATTCCGGCAACGAATATCGCTGTCTCTGATGAATTTAACGCTTATACAGAATTAACGTGTTCTGTCAGTAAATACGATAATGACGTTGAATATAAATATTGGGACGAACTAAAAGACTTTCGTTGTATATATGTTCCCACATGGGATGAATGGCTAGAAGCAAAGATTACAGTATCAGAGACAAATGCACTGGAAAAGAATCTGCTTTGCCGGAGTTTATGCGAAAGTGAATTGTCTCAGATTATGTTGTATGACGTTCAGATAAATACAGAAGATGATATTTCAAGAACGGATTATGAAACGACAGTTATTTATGATAAAGATAATCCGGCTGGATCAATGTTAGATCGTCTTTTGGATAAAGCACCGCATTACTCTATTGGTTATGTAGACAGCCGAATTGCCGGAATGTTCAGAGTATTCGATTTTGATAACACTTCTATCTATGATGCGTTTCAAGAAATCAGCCAAGAATGTGATTGTATTTTCGTCTTTGATTCTGGTTCAGATGAAACCGGAAAACCAAAGCGAAAAATCAATGTTTATGATTTAGAAGCGTATTGTTATGAATGTGGCAATCGTGGCACATTTACGCTTACTTGCCCGAAATGCGGAAGTTCAAATATCCGTCACGGTTACGGTGATGATACAAACATTTTTGTATCAGTAAACAATTTGGCAGAAGAAATTGAATATGAAACAGATGTTGATTCTGTAAAGAATTGTTTCAAACTTGAAGCTGGCGATGATTTAATGACCGCTACAGTCATTAGCGCAAATCCTAACGGAAGTGCTTATATCTGGTTCTTAACAGATGAAATGCGTGCGGATATGTCAAGTGAACTTGTGGCAAGGCTTGATAGCTATGATGCGCAATATGAATATTACAATAGTGAATATGTGTTGAATATTCCCAGTGACATGATAACCGCTTACAATACATTGGTTCAGAAATATCAGACATACGATTCTTCTTTAAATACAATTCCTAGTGAATTAGTAGGTTACGAAAGTCTGATTAGCGTTTATTATGACACGATTGATTTGTATTTGCTTCTCAGTAGTTCTCTCATGCCGGACATTACACACGCAGATACAACGGCTGCGGAACAGGCAGCTTTGCTGACCGCAACAAACTTATCTCCTGTTGCCGTTCAGAATATATCTACTCTTTCTGGTTTGACAGCAAATAATTCTGTTCTTGCTATGGCAAAAGTCATAGTTGACAACAGGTATCAAGTAAAGGTCAATTCTGCGTCATACGGAAATGGCGTTTGGACAGGTAATTTTAAAGTTACAAATTTGTCTGATGAAGAAGATACTTCTATAAGTAATACTACTTCAATAACTATTAGCGATGATTACGAAACTTTCATTAAACAGAAAATTGATAAATCATTAAAGGCTAGTTCAAATGAAGATGGAACAGATATTTTAAGTTTGTTGGAATCTACACAGGCGCAGTTAGAAACTGAATTACCGAAATGGAGTTTAGCTAGACTTAATGCTTTCTATTCTGCTTGTCAGGCTTGCATTGATTTATTGATCGAACAAAACATTGCCGATGATTCTATTTGGTCGCAGAAAACTCCTAATTTGTATGATGAAATTTATGCTCCGTATTATGAAAAGCTAAATGCAATCCAGGCAGAGATAACGCTTCGTGAATCTGAAATAGCGCTTATCGCTGGCACGTGGGGAGTTGATGGAAGTCTTGTTGTAGATGGTATACAAACTCTACTTGATAAAGAGCGAGAATTAATTCATAATGCGCTGAATTTCAAAGACTATATCGGTGAAGAATTATGGACTGAATTTGCTTCATTCCGGCGAGAAGACACATACAGAAATGAGAATTATATTTCTGACGGTTTAAGTAATGATGAATTGTTCGAAATGGCAAATGAGTTTTTGGCAGAAGCGAACAAGGAAATCTATAAGTCTGCCACATTACAACATTCAATTTCTGCGACATTGAATAATCTTCTGACAATGGAAGAGTTTGCACCATTGTTAGATAATTTCAAAGTTGGCAACTGGATTCGCATTGAAGTTGATGGAGAAATTTACCGATTGCGCTTGCTGTCTTATGAGATTGATTTTAACAATCTTGATAATCTGCGGATTACTTTTTCTGATGTAAAGAAATATCGTGACGGAGTTTCAGACAGCGAAAGCATTATGTCACAGGCTAAGTCTATGGCTTCATCTTATGGCGCTGTCACACGGCAAGCCAATAAGGGTAAGAAGAGTAATGATCGTCTGAATGATTGGGTAACTGATGGTTTGGCGCTTACGAATATGAAAATTGTGAATGCTGCCGATAATCAAAATATTACATGGGATTCTCATGGTATTTTATGCCGTGAGTATTTACCTGTTTCAGATACCTACAGCGAAAAACAAATTAAGATCATAAACAAAGGTTTGTATGTAACAGACGATAATTGGAGAACGTCAAAAGCCGGAGTTGGTAACTTTACGTTTTACAATCCGAAAACAGGACAGGAAGAAGAAGCATACGGAGTTATTGCAGAAACGCTTGTCGGTAATCTAATTCTTTCACAAGAAGTTGGAATTTATAACACTACTGGTAGTGTATCTATAGACGAAAACGGAATTGAAATTATCAGTGATATGACTGGTGATGATCCAGTTCCGATGCATATGTCTATCGGCAGAATATATTTGAATAGCGAAGGCGAAGAACAAACAGACAGAGCAATTTATATTGATTCAGATGGAAACGTTGTAATCAGCGGAAATGTAAAAATAAATTCTAGTGAAGAATACGATATTGAAACCGTAAATGATTTGTGTAATCCGGATTCTATGCATCAATATGTAGAGCGAAGAGTTACGGATATGAGCGATCTATTAAACACACAAGCTGCGACATACTACACTGAACTTTATGGATATTCACAAGAATTCTTAGGATACAGAGATAAAATGAGTCAGTGTGTTTCTATAGATGAAAACAGAGGTTTGGTCATTTCTGGTTACAATCCAGCAACGCAAGATAAGAGCAAGTTTGAAACTGTAATAGACAATGAAAGTATAAAGTTTAAAAGCGATGATACTATTGTTGCATATGTTAATCACGAATTATTGTACATCCCCAATGCAGCTATAACAACCACGTTGAGACTTGGAAAATTCTTTGTATTTCCGAGGAACGATGATGGCGTGTCTATTATTTGGGTTGGTGATTATATTCCTAGAACAATTAATTCAAGTGGCGAATTAGTATTAATAGACCATTCGGGCGATGAAGAATTAGTTGGTTCAGAAGGTGACGGTGAATCATCTGGTGGTGAATCATCTAGCGAATCTGAAAATAATTCTGGAAATGGTTCTGTTACTTATACAGGTAAGCCATCAAAACAAGAGATGCTTGCAATGTTAGAAGAGATAGAAAATCAAGAGGTAGAAGGAAGTGATTAACATATGGCAGATTTAATTGGAAATACTGGCTGGAAATCAACGCCCAATTCTGCAATAAAGCAAAGATTAAATTGGGAGATTACCAGAGGAACATCAGCAGAGAATTCAAGTAAAGTTATTATTAGCTTGTGGCTGAAAAAAGACCCCGCAATTCAAAATGAACCTACATATTCGACAGATTGCAGATTTAACATTGAGTGTGATGGTGTTGTACATCGTGACGTACAGATAAGCAATAGCATGAGATTAGAAGCAAACAATCGGGAAATGTGTGTTGCTAGGGTTGTTCTTGGAGCGGTCGTACATAATGTTGATGGTACAAAAACCACAACACTCAAAGCAAGTGGCGGTTTTGGCGGAACATCTATATACTTTTATAGTTTAAATATATCAAAGTCTGTAACGTTTCCGGCGATTAACAGAGCGTCTTCCTTGTCAAATATAGCAAGTACGGTTATCGGGAATAATGCGACAATATCATTCACTCCGTATTCAAAGACTTTCTATTATAAGTTTAGGATGAAGTTTGGTTCTACAACTTATTATATTACAGACGGATCGGGGAATGAAGTTGCTTTGCATCCTAATTCAACATCCACGTATTCTTTTACACGGCAAATACCATCCGAGATAACAAGTCAAATAACAACTGCGACAAGCGGAACAATGACCGCCTATTTGTATACTTACTCTGATGCTGCGTGTACAAAGTTGATTGGTAGTGCAAGTGTAAAAACTTTCACAATCACAGTTCCGTCAAATATTGTCCCGACCATTCTTGATTATGGTGTATATACAATTAACAAAGAGATTGACGGAGTTGACGTTATCAGCGATTGGCAGGTCAATGTTGATGGTTTTACGAAGTATAAATATGTAATCATGGCAAGCGGTTCAAACGGCTCAACCATAAAGAGCATGACAATATCTGGTGATTTGTATAATGCTAAAGTTACAAATATTTGGGACAATGACGATGGAACATATATATGTACTTATGTTGGTGATTACAAGACTATAAATGCTACTAAGAATACCACAACGACAATTACTGTGGAAGATAGCCGTGGAAGGGTTTCTACCGCTGTTACACATAATGAATATGTGTATGCTTATTCTAATCCCACTATTCTAATGTTTAACGCTGAAAGAGATAATTCCGACAGCAGCGTAATGAATGTAAAAACGTCAAGCAGTTTTTCATCAATAGACAATCACAACACATTGATTGGCAGTATCGCTTATAGAGAAGCGGGAACTTCTGATTGGACTCCTATAAGTAGTATTAATCCAAACACAGGCGATACTCCGGTAGCTGTTCAATTATCTGGCGAAGATGTATTTGAAGATGAAAAAGCATATGAATTACAATTAGCCATTTATGATGATTTAGGTGGAGAAGCGTTCTTTGAAACATACGTTGGCACAGCAGCGGTCTTTCTTGATTTAAGAGTTGGTGGAAACGGATTAGGTCTTGGTAAGATTGCGGAGAGTGATGCTTTTGAAGTTGCATTTCCAACTAAGTTTTATGATCGCAGAACAAAAGTAGAAAACAATATTACATATCCAATGAATGATATGTTGGATTCATATGTGTGTATGATTGACAATGATTCGTTGGAAAATGATTTTGTTTTATACGATGTATTCACTCATGCATATTTAAGAAAGATTGGCAATTTTGTAAATCTGTGTGGCGCTATATCTTCTACGGTAAATATTGATGCTTCAATTATGGCTACTGGCAAAAGATTCATGACATTATCAGAAAAGTTTAGACCATTACAGGAAGTACGTACTATATGTCAAGGTTCTGGAAAGAACACATGGTTGCTTACAATTAAAACCGATGGCGAAGTATGGTTTTCAAGATATGGTACATCAAGTTATGCTTCTGTCACTGGAAAAGCACAAAATGAAAGTGGTCGTGTATGGTTGCCGTTTAATGTAACTTATATAGCTGGTGACGGATTACCACCAACTTGTAGCGATGATGGAAATATGTGGCGTTCTTATTATTTTGTCGCAGCAGGTGACACAAGTAATTCATAAAGAGAGAAAGATAAATGGGTGAAAAAATAAGAATTCCGCTTTCAGTTTTGCGGAAAAGTTTTATATATAAACTGAATGAATTAATTAATGAGAGCGGTCTTCAACCTTATATGCTTGAATCAATTTTGAAAGACGCATATGAGCGAATGGCCGTTGAGACAGAAAGACAATACCAGAGAGAACTTGCAGCTTATAATGAATCATTACAAGACAACGAAGACAAAGGAGAATGATTATGTCTAACTTGAATGATATTTTAAAGAGCATTATTTACATCATTATCACAGGTATTCTTCCGATTATTGTTCCGTATATCATTAAACTGTTTAATGCAAAAATTGATGAACTTACGGCAAATATCGAGAACGAAAAAGCGAAAAGATATATTGATGTAATTGTTGATGCGATCAGTATTGCGGTTACATCGGTAAATCAGACTTACGTTGATTCGCTTAAATTTGCTGGCACATTTGATGAAGAGTCTGCTTCTATTGCGAAGAAACTTGCAATTCAAAAAGCAAAAGATTTAATCACGGCAGATTCAAAGCAGTTTATTGAAATGGCATACGGCGATTTCGACAAGTATCTTGAAGATGCAATTGAATCTTATGTAAGACAAGAGAAGTTATCATAATAAAGTGATCCCGAAAACGGAGTGTGTCAAACCGGCACACTCCTATTTATATGGAGAAAATTAAATGAATAGTAAGAATAGAGAGTTGGTCGCTGAAATGATTGCACGTGTTGAATCTAATTCCAGATGGAATGCGTATTCAGACCCAGGAACAATTTCAGCGAAAGAACATACAATTACAATCGGTGCTTATCAGTTTGGCGGTGGTTCAAACGAAGCTAGAGATTTATTGAAACTTATCAAAGAGGATTATCCGGAAGTATTCAAGAAATATGACACTTGCGGTATTGCTGCCACTCTTTCAAAAGATTGGTACAGCACATATTTTAATCCGACAGCCACACAGAAGAAACAGATTATTGCTTTGATCTCGACTCCGGAAGGTATCGCAACTCAGAAGAAATATTTTTGCGATATTGAATTGCCCGCTTATCTGAAACGTGCGGAAGAGTTTGGATTGAAGACGCAGAAGTGCCAAGCGCTTTGGGTAGAGATTCAGCATTTGGGTGGTCTTAATCCGACAAAGAGAATCTTTAACCGGATTAAAGCTGAGACAGTAGATGAAGTTGACAGAGCATTAAAAATGGATCAAGCGGACACATCATCAAGTAATCAAGTTGGTGATCGAATTTACTACAAAGATAGACACACATACTGTTTAGATTTTGTGCGCAAGTACATTACCGAAGATGGCGAAAATGTTGAAGAAACCGCAAAATCGGGCGGAAAGAATGTTGAAGAAACCGTAAAATCGGCAGAGCAAAAAGTTGAAGAAAAGAAAGAAACCACAGAGAAAACATACAAGTATACAACAGAAGATGTTGCACTTGGTTCTACTGGCAATGTCGTTCTGCTTTTACAGGAAATTTTGAAGGCACGTGGATTTAAAGGCGCAAACGGCAAACCGCTTGAATTAGACAGAGAAGCGGGAGCAAATACAATTCACGCTATTAACTCTTACCAGAGTGAACGGAGAAGACAAGGTGTTGAACTTGGTTCTGATGGAAAGAATGACGGAACGTGCGGACAGAAGATGTGGAAAGATTTAATTTCGATTTAATACTAAAATCGAAAAGGTATATATTGGGAGGTTTATTGATTATGTCAATTTGTACAGCCAAACAGTACATAGACAAATTTGTTAGTTATGTTGGTTATCGTGAGAAAAATCATGCAAGTGCTAACATGGAGAGTTTTACTGCCGATGCTGGCAGTGGTAACTTTCAGAAGTTTCAACCGCTTTGCAATGCGGGTAATGGCGATCAGTGGTGTCAATACAGCGTAAATGGCGTATGTGTAGAAGTTTGCGGAAGTATTAAAGATGCGCAGTATGTTATGTGCGATACAACCGGAAATAAGTATATGACTGGCTATACACCGGAAGGATCAAGTTTCTTTAAAAAAGCCGGAAGATGGCACACCGTTCCGCAATACGGCGATGTAGTCTACTTCTATTCTACTTCAATGGGGCGCATTTGTCATACTGGCGCAGTTATTTCAGTAAACACAAAGAACAAAACTTTTAAGACTGTTGAGGGCAATACCAATAACGATGGCTTTACAACTAACGGTGGTTGTGTCGCAATCCATGAATACTCTTATGCTAATGTTGGTGCGCCTAATCGTGTTGCTGGATTCGGCAGACCGAGATTTGCAGCAGAGGGATATACACTCAAAAATGGCGATACTGGCGATAAGGTAAAACAGTTACAGAAAGACCTTCAACTTGCCGGATTCTGCGATTGCGGTTATTACGGCAATAACGGTTTTTGCGATGGCAGTTTTGGCAATACCACAGAGAAGTATGTGAAGCTGCTTCAAAGTTCTGCCGGAATCGACATTGACGGTGAGTACGGTGCAGATACACAAAAGGCGCTTGCTGAATATGTTAAGGCAGCCAAGAATTCAAAACTTAATTGTACAGTTGATACATTCTTGTTGACAGCAAAGGAAATCGCACAGCAGAACAGAAAGAACAATTTTGTTTACGGCAATGCTGCTTGTCTTCCGGCTGTAAATTCAGACGATAAGAAAGTTTCTTGTGACCGCTTTGTTGACCAGGTTCTTTTCGCATGTGGGTTAAAAGACGTTGGTAATCGTGCAGTAACACAAGTTGGTGTTTATCTTGAATCTAAAGGCGCTAAGAAGATTGTGAACAAGAATGACGTTCAAGCTGGCGATGTGGTTTTCTTCAATGGTCATGTTTTCATTTTGGGTAACAAAGTTTCTGACGGTGTTTATGAGCGTTATGACGCTGGTAGCCAAGATAGAATTCGTTTGACTGGCGCTTACTCCGGTTATGATTCTCAGCCGTTTAGAGAGAACATAGAGGGATTTATTTATGCTTACCGCTTGCCGTTCAAGACAAAAGAAGAAAAGCCAACAGAGAAGCCTACAGAGGGCGAGAAGGTCAAATACGGTTTTACTCCGCAAGACGTTTCAAATGGCTCAAAAGGAACAAGCGTTCTGTTATTGCAAGAGATTTTGAAAGCACGTGGATATACAGGTATTAACGGCTCAGAGTTGGCGCTTGACAGAGAAGCGGGTGCAAATACAGTACATGCTATTAACGCATATCAGAATGATCGTAGAAAACAAGGTTTTGAATTAGGCTCTAACGGAAAGAGTAACGGTGTTTGCGATCAAAAGATGTGGAAGGATTTAATCGCTTTCTAATAAGCGGGAAAGGGCAAAGGACGCAAACGCTATGAATACAAATGATGTTTGGGAACTTCTTTCTGAAATGCAGATAGGGACTATAATAGCATGGCTTATTGTAGCTTCTAGCATTTTCGGAGTTGTCGGCAACTTTATAAAGAAGTTTATTAAATTGATCGACAAGTACCATGACACACAAGAAGAGAAAAAAGATATTGTTGCCAAGTTGGACGAACAGAACGACAAGTTTTCTAAGGCAATTTCTGATTTGGCAGACAGCGTGAATAATCTTAATCATAGACTTGACGATATACAAGATAAACTGCACATACAAGAGGAAGTAAATCTCAAACAGATTCGAAACGACATTATAACAATCTGTGACGAAGCCATTATTACTGAAAAGATATCGGAAAGAAAATTTCAACTTCTTAACGAACTGTTTGACGAATACACAAACGTTTTTCACAGTAATGGCTACGTTGCGGATTCGGTTAAAAAGGTAAAAGTATTATGGCAAAACATGATTGGCGAAAATGCCGACATGTAAAGGGTTAGCAATATGAACATTTATGTAAAAGTAAACGGTCAGAATTTAAGGTTGCCTTCCAATTTCAAGATTGTAACTGGTAGCGCAAACTTTATTAAAATGATCTTCACTTTAACATCTGATTGGGATGATATGTTAATCAAAGCTGTCTTCACGCAAACGGTTGATGGCGAAGAGGTTAAACATATCAAAACTCTTGACAATGAAAACTCTTGCTATGTGCCATCCGGACTTGAAGAAGGTGTGTGTATGCTTGAATTGTATGGTGTCGGCGGTGCTGGCGGTACGATTAAAGCTACATCAAATGCGATTGAGTTTAACATTATCGGGCAGCGCTATGATCCTAGCGATGGTGGAGAAGATGAAGACGAAGATGCAGATGGCTATGTTGCCACTGTTGAAGAAATGAAAGCGTATTTAGGTATTACATAATGGAGGGTTGATTGATGATTACAACAATCAAACAAGGCGGTGACGGAAGGCCGTTTAACTACATGGAATTTATGTGCGATAGTTCTAGCGATTTGCAGAATCTTCCGGCTTTGGGTAGTGGCGGTTGTTCCGTTGCGTCTAAGGCATTTTTAATGGATACGCAGAAAACTTATATTTTAGACAATACCGGCACATGGAAAGAGATCACTTCTAGCGGTGGCTCTGGTGGCGGTATTAGCGAAGACAATATTGCATCTGTAGATGAAACTAAAAATTTTTTGAATATTTAAGGAGAAGCTATGGCAATAAATGTAAAAGACAAACTTGTAACGTTAGAGTCTTTAGGCGTTGCTTACTCCGCTGAACAAGATGCTAGAGAAGAAGCAGACCAGGCTCTATCTACAAGAATTGACAATATTGTTGCGCCGGAAGGTGATCCTTCTCTGACAGAAGTTTCAGATGCAAGGGTGTCCGGTTCGACAACTTATCCCACTTTAAAGACTAGACTTGACGCAGACAAGGCAGCTATTGGAACAGATATTAGTGGATTAAAGGCTGATTTAGGCGCCCTAATAACTCCGCCGAGACTTGACACTAATACGAATTTAGATAGCGTCATGGAGCCGGGCGTATATACACTTTATGCCAATTCGTCGTATCTTAATAAACCAACACCGGATGCCGAACACGGTATTTTGGAAGTATGGAAAGAAAAATATGGCGATACAGGCAGGACTTTCCAAAGATTGACATACACATATAAAGCAGGAAGGACAAACTCAGAGATATGGGTAAGGTCTAAATCGGGAATTTCGGGGAGTGGATGGACTCCATGGGTAAGCGTATCGGATGTGACCATTG
>ODAI014385934.1_pt1 | contig 24410 bp, 16 predicted proteins | sample 1539321 | NCBI WGS metagenome assembly ODAI01 (sample SAMN02144231, study PRJEB22623) | gut metagenome | biome: sheep rumen | host: Ovis aries | place: New Zealand | reverse complement strand
GATGAAATCAATGTATTCATCATTTAAGGCCTCAAGCTCCTTTAACTGGGATGCATTGTACTTTAACCATGCATTCTTTACCTTCTCGTCCTTCTTCTTTGTTGTTTTTGCTGCCTTAGTAGCAGCTTTGGTTGATTTTGTTGCCATTTCTTTTGTACTCCTTTAATTATTTATTATACTACGGATTGCCCCGCTGTATGCAACTGACGCAATCCTTCAAACCTCATCAGTTTACTTTTGTAGTATATAAAAACCTGTCCGTTCGGGACAGGTTTTATAAATGCTTATCCTATAACCTTTTTAATAGCTTCTATTACACGTTCCTGCTGGAAAGGTTTTACTATAAAATCCCTGGCACCCGCCTGTATCGACTCTATTACCATGGCCTGCTGGCCCATAGCCGAGCACATGATAGCCATAGCCGAAGGATCCTGCTCCTTGATCTTCTTTAATGCCTGGATGCCGTCCATCTCGGGCATGGTAATGTCGAGCATAACCAGATCGGGTTTGGTCTCCGCATATTTTGTTACTGCTACAGCTCCGTTTTCAGCCTCGCCTGCTATCTCATAACCATTCTTGGTCAAAATATCTTTTATCATCATGCGCATAAATGCCGCATCGTCACAAACAAGAATTCTCTTTGCCATTGTGGTTCTCCTGTTCATACGGATTTGTCCGGTAAGGTATAATTTACCCATACCTGTACATTAATAATATACCCCACAAAATCCATATTGTCAAGAATTATGTTTATCGGATAAAACAGTTTTAAGTCCCGTTTACCACAGCGAAACCTTCTGTCCTTTGGCACCGCGGGCTCTGAGTTTTATTTTCTTTGCGATCACTGTTTTACCCTTATATTCAAAGGTTTCCGTATCCGGAGCTGCCACCGTCACAAAGTCGATCTTATCGCTCTTATCTAAGGTCATGGCCTTTACTCCGCGGCCTGTTTTCTTCATCTCGCTTACTTCCTTTAGAGGGAATCCGAGCGAGTATCCCGATTTGGTGATGGTTATGACTTTCCTGTTCTCCGAAAGTATATCTGCTGAGCTAAGCATTATAACACTGACCAGGGTGTCTCCGTCCTCAAGCTTGGTACCTGCCATCAGGTTTCTGTTGGTATCGAACTCGATACCCGATACCAGCTTGATATAGCCCTTGGCAGTCACGAACAGCAGCATCGAGTCAAATAAGGTCTCATATGCCGCATAGAATATAACCTCCTGCTGATCCACTTTTGCAAGATTATGTATCAGTTGGCCCTTATCCTTTACCCTGCACTTCGGTATCTTTTCTGCCTTTACCTGGAGCATGTTGCCTTCAGCCGTAAAGAAGCAGAGCCTGTCGGTATTTTTCATGGGTACGATATGGACGAATTCTTTAAGGTTTTCTTCTCCTGCCTTCTGGAATGCGGCAGCATCCACGGACTTGGTATATCCGAATTTATCGATAAGGATATAGATATCCTCCACCTTAAACTCCGTCACATAGTCAGCAGTAGCTACATTTAAAAGCTCTGTTTTTCTGGGTACGGCAAACTTTTTGCGGTATTCTTTGAGCCTGTTTTTTATGACATTATACAGCTTTTTCTTATCGGCAAGTATCTCCTTGTAACCGGCTATGGCTTCGGCGAGTTCCTTTGCTTCTTCCTGAAGTTTAAGTATCTCTAAGCCTATCAGCTTTGACAGAGGCATAGCCAGTATCGCATCGGCCTGGCGTTCTGTAAAGTTAAGCGCCTTAGCCTGTTCTTCCGATCCCGGATTTTTAAATCGGATATCCGTGGTGATACCCGATATGAGGCAGTCCTTAGCCTGCTTTACGGAAGAGCTTCCGCGAAGTATCTCGATGATAAGATCGATCACGTCGGTAGCACGGAGCAGACCGCTTACTATCTCCTGTCTTGCCTCGGCCTTACCTAACAGATACTCATGCTCTTTTGTATATAATATCTCCTGGAAATCGGCGAACTCCTTTACCAGGCTCTTTAAGCTGAATACGATGGGCTGCTTATCCTTTACTGCTAAGAGGTTCACCGTATAGGTATCCTCCATGCACGTTTTCTTTAATAATCCGTTTAAGAGATTCTCGGGATCCCTGTCCTTTTTGACCTCTATGACTATACGGATGCCTTCCTTTGAGGACTCATCCCTTACATCATATATCTCCTCGAAGGACTTATCCTTCATTAAGGATACAAGATTTTCTACGAGTTTAAGCTTATTGCCCGCGATAGTATACGGGATCTCGGTAACTACGATATTTTTCCTGCCTGCCTCACCGTTTTCTATCTCGGTCTTGGCCCTTACCCTGATCTTTCCCTCACCTGTACGGTATATTTCAGGCAGTGCATCCGTATTGGTGATGATGCCCCCGGTGGGGAAGTCAGGTCCGGGTATGTACTTTAACAGTTTTTCTTCTGAAATATCGGGATTGTCAATATAAGCGATGACGCCGTCTATAACCTCTCCGGGGTTATGCGGAGGGATATTGGTAGCCATACCTACAGCTATACCTGTGGTACCGTTTATAAGGAGGTTGGGGAGCATGGCGGGAAGTACCTTAGGCTCCTTTTCACTCTCGTCAAAGTTCGGCATGAACTCTACCAAGCCCTTATCGAGGTTTTCCAGCATGGTCATGGCACCTTCCGAAAGACGTGCTTCGGTATAACGCATGGCTGCTGCCCCGTCACCGTCTATGGATCCGAAGTTACCGTGACCGTCCACAAGTGGAACAGAGAGAGAATAATCCTCTGTCATGTGCACCAATGCATCATATATGGAGCTGTCACCGTGGGGATGGTACTTACCCATGGTATCGCCGACTATACGGGCACTTTTCCTGTGAGGCTTTTTGGGATCGAGCCCCAGCTCGTTCATGGCATATAATATCCTTCGCTGTACGGGCTTTAACCCGTCCCGCACATCAGGAAGTGCACGTGCCAGTATAACACTCAGTGCATAGTCGCGGAAGGAAGTCTTCATTTCCTCCGCAAAATCAAGCTGTACTATCTGTTCCTTAGGTTCACTCATTTTAGTTTCCTCGTATTAAGCTAAATCTAGATTCGCGTTGTCCGCTTCTGTCATGATAAAATCACGTCTCGGCGGAACATTTGTGCCCATGAGCATGGATGTTACTTCATCAGCCTCCACACCGTCGCTTATGGATACCTGGGCCAGCAGCCTCTGCTCGGGGTCGAGCGTGGTCTCCCAGAGCTGCTCGGCATCCATCTCTCCCAAGCCCTTATAGCGCTGGAGTGTAAGTATCTTTTGCCCTGTTTTCCTGAACTTCTCAAGCTCGTGGTCGTCAAATATATATTCGTTCTTTTTCTTCTTTTTACCCTTTTCCGTCACCTCGTACTCCACCCTGTAAAGAGGCGGAAGTCCGCGGAATACCTTGCCCTCCATGATGAGCTCAGGCATGAATCTGTAGAAAAATGTAAGCAGCAAGGTGCTTATATGGGCACCGTCCACATCTGCATCGGTAAGGATTATGATCTTGCCGTATTTAAGCTTATTTATATCAAAATCATCCGCTATACCGCATCCGAATGCGGCTATCATGGACTTTATCTCGTTATTTACCAGTATTTTCTCTAAGGTGGCTTTTTCCACGTTAAGGATCTTGCCCCTTAACGGAAGTACTGCCTGTGTTTTCCTGTTACGTGCGGTTTTTACCGTACCGCCTGCGGAGTCACCCTCGACTATGTATATCTCACACTCTTCCGGTTTTTTCGACGAGCATGCGGCGAGCTTACTCTTCGTATCCACGTCGCTTAACTGTTTTAATACCGCAGTTCTCGCCTTGTCACCCGCTTTTCTCGCCTGATATGACCTGAGTGAGTTTTCAAGGATGGCTTTAAGTATCTCTACATTTTTATCAAAGTATACGGTAGCCTCCTGTATAAATACATCCTCTACAGCAGCCTTGGCATCGTTATTTCCGAGCTTTGTCTTGGTCTGTCCCTCAAACTGCGGATCCGGATGCTTGATCGATACTATGGCTATAAGACCGTTTCTTATATCTTTTCCGTCAAAGTTCTCGTCCTTATCCTTAAGTACTCCGAGCTCTCTTGCGTACTGGTTCATGACACGGGTAAGTCCCGACTTAAAACCGGTGACTAAGGTACCTCCGTCCACGACGTTTATACAGTTACAGAAGGAATTGATCTGCTCCGAGAAACCGTTATTATACTGGAAAGCAATCTCAACCTCTATGTCGCCGCTTTTCCCCTCTATATAGATAGGATCTTTATGTATAACGGTCTCTTCTCTTGAAAGGTAAGCAACAAAGCTTTTGATACCGTCCTGTTCGCAGAATACCTGGTTAAATCCGGTGTGCATATCATTGAAGGTGATCTTAAGGCCTTTATTCAGATATGCGGTCTCCTTAAGCTTTTTAACTATGACCTCGGGCTTAAAGTCCACAGACTCAAAAATAGTCTTATCGGGATAAAATGTAACCTTTGTCCCCGTATCTGACTTATTGCACTTTCCCACCACAGGAAGAAGCCCGCTCCTGTCAAGCTCAGTTACGGGATGACCTCCGTCACGGTACTCATCGCGGAACACCTTGCCGTCCCTTTTTATCTCTACTATCATATGCTCGGACAATGCATTTACTACCGATGCACCTACACCGTGCAGACCGCCTGATACCTTATATACGTTATTGCCGAACTTACCACCGGCATGAAGCACGGTATATACGACACGTGCCGTAGGCATATGCTCCGTAGGATGCATATCCACGGGTACGCCGCGGCCGTGGTCGGTTATGGCTATACCGCCGTCCTTCTGCATGGTTATCTCTATCGCATCGCAGAAGCCGGCCAGGTGTTCATCTATACCGTTATCCAGTATCTCCCAGATAAGGTGGTGCAATCCCCGCGAGCCGACACTTCCTATATACATACCGGGACGTTTTCTTACCGCTTCAAGTCCCTTTAATACTACTATTTCACTTCCGTCATATTTGGGTGCCATGGCATTCTCCGTTTCGTTTTTGTTTCACAGGGCGTGTTTTTCGGTCTTTATCCGAAAGCCGATAACAACCCCCAGATATAGTATTATACCTTATTTGAGCCACAAATGCAACCATTTGTTCGAAATATTTTTTGAACTCTTGACATCCTATGATTATAATGATAAAGTTTGATAAAAGACACCGGCTTGTGATATAAAGAGTCTGTTAAGGAGTGTAGAAAATGAAGTTTTCAAAATATATGGCGATCGCTGTTTTATCATTAAGTATAGCCGCCGGAACATGCGCCTGTGACAAGGATTATACAAAAGGAACACCGTTTGATACGGGGGAAAATAACGAAGCTACCGGTACTCCGGGAGCTGACGGTACGGATAAGGAAAATCAGGGAAAACCCACGGATGCCCCGAAAGGCTCCGGCAAAGATACACCGGCACCCACCTCGTCTGATACCGGTAAAAAGCCGGATGATTCGGTGACATCTACGCCTGCAGCCCCTACTGCTACACCCTCAGAAGAGCCGACGCTCACTCCTACCGATGCCCCTATAGATGTCACTCCCACCGATACTCCTGTGTCCCGCGACAAGTTCGACAGGAGCGAATACCGCAACATGACCTTCCTCATCTGGCTTCCGGCCTTTGAATACGGTTCATTTACCGGTCAGGAGTCAAATGGTACATTTGATTATGCCGTATTCTCCGACGTGTCAAAAGAAGAAGTGCTGGCTTACGTTTCAGCTTTGAAAAATGCCGGATATAACGTAAAAGTGAGCGAATCCACTAACGCCGACGCCTGGACTTACGAAGCATATAACGATAAGGACTGGAAAGCCATACTGACATATAAGGGGACAACCCTTACACTCGGCTCCGGATTTGAAGAGGCAAAGGAAGACGATCAGAACGAGGAGATCCGCCGCCTCTATACCACTACGATGCTCCAATACATCCCTGAGTTTAAGGGAGGCACATTCACCGGAAGTGAAGCATCAGGTACCACCGGGAACTATATCATGTACAGCGGTGTATCAAAGGATGCTGTCCTTTCCTACATCGAGCAGGTAAAATCCGCAGGATATATCTATGCACCCGAAGAAAACTACTCCGATACTTCCATCTGGTACATAGCTCTTAACGAGGAAAGTTTTGAGTGCAGCGTTGAATTCGACGGGACAAGACTTAAAATAGGTTGTACCGATTGCCGCGAAGATTGAATCAATATACTATAAGACGGCTCTGTCCGGGCAGCATCCCGGACGAGATTGCCGCATCAGGCAATTCGTCTCGGGAGCATGCCCGTCACGAGCCTGCGCATGAAAGACATTTCGTCCCGGGTGCATACCCGTCACGAGCCCTAAAAAAGGAAGACCGTGAGCCGGCTAAACAGCCGTTTCACGGTCTTAAGTTTTTATTGAATGTTTCGTTCGAAAAAGCCCTGTCTGATAAGTCTTCTTACCTCGTTAAATACTTCTGTCATACCTGAATTGACCTGGTCGAAATCCTCAAACCGGTCCAATATACGATCGGTACTGTAGGGTCCGAGCTGTTCTTTGATCTTGTCATCCAGGGTATCAACTATAGCATTGGCTATATCCAGCTTATCGGCTTTTGTAAGGACATCTCCCTTGCTTCCCGTATTAAACAGAAGCTTTAATATCCTTTCGATCCTTCCGATCACTTCCAGGCTTACACCTTCTCCTTTACGCAGTGTCTCAATAAGGGACTTGGTAGTAGGTATAAAGCCCGCATAATACTTTAATGACTCCGGGAAGCGGTATACATCCGTTCCTTTTTTTATGAGATCTATATCCTCCGGCTTAACAGGAGAAAGTGAATTGTAAATGGATGTGGCTACAAAATCAGCACCCGAATACTTATACACATAATGTGCTATCGAATCATCAACAGTATCAAATACTTCAGTAAAATCCTCAGGTCTTAAGCTGAAATTCTCGCTTATCTCGAATACCTTCGGATAATTATCTGCCTTCTTATCGCTTTTTACAAAAGCATTATCAAAAAGTGCCCCGACATCTTCGTTCACTGCGGTAGCCATTATATCCACAGCATCCTTTGCCACTCCCGCATCGGCTATGATCCTTACCATATTTGATAAAGGAGCAAATATAATGGCACATGAATAGATTGCTATGATGCCTCCGAGTATCCCGCCGAACACACTCGATGCTTTAGACTTCTGTATAAGAAATGCTGCGATCGAATGCTTCTTTTTAAGCTTCTTAACCTTAGGAACTTTTATCTTTTTCGGTTTAACCTTTCGGGCAGCGGAGCTTCTGCTCTCGGCCTCCCCTGCCTCTTCCATAAGTGAAGCCCGGGCCAAGCTCTCAAATCCGTCCTCGGATGATGCCGCTAAAGCTTCGAACCCGTCTGTTGCTTCCGCTGCAGGTTCTTCATATGCCGTAACTGCCTGTTCGGAACCATCCGCTATCATGGCAAGTGCATCGGCTGCAGGCTCTGCAGCTTCATCCTGCACCGTCTCCGTAACTGCCGGAGCCTCAAGTGCGGGAACTGTAACTGTGGAAGACTCATCCGTCATGACTGGTCTCGGTCTCTCCTCATCCTTCGGATATATACCGAATGTACCGAACTCGGGATCATCCGATCCGTCGCTGTCTCTTCCGGTAAGATTGACCGGCTGCTCTATATCCTCCGACGCTATATCAGGCATCTCAGAGCTTTCGACCGCCTTAACCGCATCCACTGCAGCATTATGGGCCGTAGCCTTCTTAGCCGACTTTATGATGAGTTTCTTAACAAAAATATATATGATCCAGGTAATGAATTTTGTGATCAAAAACAACGCCGAGAACACAACAGGTACCATAAACGATACCGTAAGACCGGAAAGGTGTGTTCCCACCGAATCGGTAAGGGTATCAAGCCTGCTTCCGAATACATCGAATGCGAACATTTTCATATCCGGAACCTTTGCAAGCTTAAGTAATACAAATACGGTCACTGATCTCGCTACAAGGAGCGCTATGAGCGTTCCTGCCGCCCAGATGAGCAGTCTTACCAGACTGTACTGGAAGCCCCGGTGTATCCCTACCAATACATCGATCATAACGATGATCACTGTTAATGCCAATAGTAAACTCGGAACCATTTATTTTTCCTCTGTAACCTCACATTAATATTCAGGCTCGATAAGGCCGTAGGTATTACCCTTTCTCTTATAAACAACATTAACCTCGTCTGTCTCCGAATTTCTGAAAACAAAGAAGTTATGCCCCGTAAGCTCCATCTCTATGCATGCCTCTTCGGGATCCATCGGCTTCATGGCAAACTTCTTGGTCCTGGTGATCACGATCTCTTCCTCATCTGCAGGCTCTGCTGCAAAGGCGTCACTAAGGCTTGATGCACTCTGCTTTGCATCCACGATCTTGCTCTTGTACTTTTTGATCTGTCTCTCGATGATCTCCTCAACAAGGTCGATTGAAACGTACATGTCGGTACTTTCCTCTTCAGCTCTGATGATAGTACCCTTGATCGGTATGGTAACTTCTATCTTATGTCTGTCCTTCTGTACGCTGAAGGTCGCATGTACCTCAGTATCAGGCTTAAAATACTTCTCAAGCTTTCCGATCTTCTCATAGATCGCATTCTTTAAACCCTCGGTGACATCAATGTTTTTTCCTGTGATGATATAACGCATAGGCGCCTCCTGTAACATTAATAATATATTATTAACCATTCTTTATTATACCATTTTTTTATAGTCTCGGCAAGTGTTTTTAGACCATTTTTGTACACCTGACAATAATCTTCGTTAAATCACCATAAAATTTCTATATTTTATTGCTATTTTCTGAAAGTTGTATTATAATGTTAGCAGAGTTATGGGTTTACGAGGAGATGGGGTTATGGACAGTTTATACATCGTTATGCCTGCTTATAATGAAGAGGCTAATATATTGAGTGTTGTAGATTCCTGGTACGGGGTTCTGGCCGATAAAAGTCCCGATTCCCGTCTGGTGGTAGCCGACAGCGGCAGTGTTGATGCCACTCACAATATCTTATTAAAATATAAGCAGAACCACCCTCAGCTGGAGATCCTTGAAAAGACCGAGAAGCAGCACGGTCCCAAGGTTATCGCCCTTTATGACTATGCCATAAAGCAGGGTGCCGATTATATATTCCAGACCGACTCCGACGGCCAGACCAGCCCTAAGGAATTCCCGGCATTCTGGGATATGAGAAGGGATTACGACGGTATATTCGGCAACCGTACTGTAAGAGGTGACGGCAAGGCACGTGCATTTGTAGAAAAAGTCGTATGTTTCCTGTTAAAGATATATTTTAAAGTCAAGGTTCCGGATGCCAACGCACCCTTCAGACTTATGAAAACAAAGACTGTAGCCAAGTACCTGTACAGGCTGGACAAGGACTACAATCTTCCGAACATCATGATGACCACGTATTTTAAGTATTATGATGAAAACATGACCTTCAAGGAGATAAGCTTTAAGCCCAGAAAAGCCGGTAAGAACTCCGTAAATATCCCCAGGATCATAAAGATCGGCTTTAAGGCTTTAGGCGATTTCAGAAAATTGAAAAAAGACATGAAACAATAAAATCAAAAACAGTAACCTTAAGGGTTACTGTTTTTTCATTTTCTTTTTTATAAGAAATGCTATCTTCTCTTTAAATATCCGAAATTCCGGAGTCTTAAAATATAAAGTCAAATAAATTGTACTCGTTATAATAATAGCGATTACCCCTTTGATCATAATATATAAAACGGGGTTATCATTATAGGTTATTATCCTCTCCAAAGCCAAACATGACAGATATGTAAGATAGCCGGCAGCAAATGTCACAGCAGTATATATCGCAAATCTGATAAAATACCCGATTGATGATATTTTTAGTTTATACTTATACAATACATACGGTTCAACCCATACGGAGGTAGTAACAGAACTGACTGCAGTTCCTATAAAAATACCTATTGTACCGAGCCAATTGCATAAAACAATCGAAGCAACAAGATTGATCACCGCCTCAGGAATAGCTTTGTATCTGTCATAAAAGAACAGTCCCATAGAATCTCTGAATACAAGCGTTGCTCTCCTCATACCCGTAATGAAGAAATTAAGACAGATCACAAATGTTATCTCTCTTGCAAAAACGTAATTTTCACCAAAAGAGAGCCTCACAAAATCATCCAGAACCATAAAAAGACAGATTGAACAAAGTCCGTAAAACCACTGCCCCATAAAGAATGTTGCTTCAAAAATCTGTTTTATCCTGCCCCGTTCTTCTACTGCTCCCAAATTTCCAACGCTTGCCGCAATTCCTTCAAACACCTGATCCAAAATCTGTTTAACCGATGCGGTTAGAAGTACATAATTTGAATATACTCCAACAACTCCCGTGCTTATCATGGATGACAGAAGCAGATTGTCAGTATGCCCGACCAATACCCCGCTTATCTTATGCAGAAACATTGCTTTTACATTTCTGACTATTCCCTGACGTTCTCCTTTATCGAGAGGGGTTATATTTTTTTCAAGCAGAAACGGGTACATCCTGTTTGCTTTAATCGTACATACTATATTAGTCCCGACAGTTGAAATAAGATTGATACAAAGATAAAGGATAAAATTCCTAGTTGTAAGTAATATGATGATCTGAATTATGTTCTGCCCGGTCCAGAACAATGTTGATATCAGAACCGGAATATAATTTAACTGATGAGCGCTTATCAATGTCTTCCTATATGTAGCAACATATGAAAGGACCGTATTCATGAGGTAAAGCAGATAAATGATCACAATATGATCAACTTTGGGGCTGTTTTTCATAAGTATGCCAAAGAAAGGTATCAACAGCAACCCCAAAACAAGTATGACCAATGCAATAACAGTATATATCTTTCGAAAAAGATCCATCAGAGTCTTTTGCTTTTCAAGATCATTTTCTGCTATCGGCTTATATAATGCAAATGTGATAGCCGTTCCGAATCCAAGTTCTGACAGGGACAGTATGGATAATATATCTGTAAAAAGACCATTTATTCCTACATAGTCTTCATTAAATACTCTTGTAAATATGATTCTCGCTACATATCCGAAAAGCATATACAGTATTCTGCTTATTAGTGCAATTGATGTGTTTTTAGCGGAATATTCCGTTCTGCTCTTCTCGGCCAATCCATCACCTCCGTTTCCGATCACACCTTTTTCTATAGCATAAACACTACTCTACAAAACCTAACAGTAACATTATAATCAAAAAAAGTCAATAATACTAAATAATATTGATATTTTTTATCATGTTTGATATCATACTTATAAATATTTAAACTATAAGGCATTTTACCTTAGGATCAAGGGGGAAAAATGACGAATAATAACGAAGTAGATGCTGTTGTATTATGGGTAGACGGAAATGACCCGGAATGGCAGAAAGTATATAAAAAACACCGCTCGGGCGACGCAGAAACCGATTTTCAGTTTCGTTACCGTGATTGGGGATTATTTAAATACTGGTTCAGGGGTATTGACAAATTCGCACCCTGGATAAGAAAGATCCATTTTGTTACCTGGGGTCACATCCCGGAATGGCTCAATACATCCGATCATAAACTTCACGTCGTAAAACATGAAGATTATATTCCTGAAGAATTTCTGCCCTCCTTTAACAGTACTGTCCTTGAAAAATTCTTTCATCGCATAGAAGGTCTGTCCGAGCAGTTTATATATTTTAACGATGACACGTTCTGCATTAATGCAGTAAAAAAAGAGGACTTCTTTAAAAACGGTAAAGTCTGTGATATGCTATCCTTCGAACCCATATGTGCATACTCATATACTGTATGGGGATATGAAAAACTGAACGACAGTACTATCATAGCCAGACATTTCGATAAAAAAGAAGGCATGAAAAAGCATCCGGGGCATTATTTTTCTTTTAAATATCCGCTTCGATACAGACTCTATAACCTTGCAGAGTTCTTTTTCCCTTATTTTACAAGCTCTCTTGTAACTCACGATCCATCCCCCATGCTGAAAAGCACTTATGAAGAAATATGGAATTGTGAAAAAGACGCATTGGAAGCCTCTGCCAAAAATAAGTTCAGGGAATTGACCGATACTACTCAGTTTTTATTCCGCACATGGACTATGCTCAAAGGACAGATGATTCCCAAAAATGCATATAAAAAATCACATTACTGTTCGCTTAGCGGAAATGTGCCCGCAATATGTAAGATAATCCGCAAACAGAAATATGATCTTTTGTGTATCAACGACGGTGAAAATGATGATGAAATAGATTTTAAAAATGTTCAATCCCAGCTCATACAGGCATTCGATAGCATTCTTCCGGAAAAATGCCGTTTTGAAAAATGATCGATCACAAAGATTTGAGAAGTTTTTCCCATTCATCCAGTATCTTCTCCCTGCTGAATCTCTGTATCATCTCTTCGGCCTTTTTACCCATACGGCGGCGATTTTCATCGTCGCTTATTATTTTGTCCATACCCTTAGCCAGGCCTTTCATATCGTTAGGTGGAACGAGATACCCGTTTACTCCGTCTTTTATAACTTCTTTTACTCCTGCCTTGCAGGCAAATGCCACTGCAGGCAGAGAATAAGCCATAGCCTCTAAAAGAACCATGACAAAGCCTTCATTACGAGAAGACAATACCAAAAAATCGGCTGTCTTGTAATAGTCTCTAACATCCTCTGCCATACCGACAAACTCGACATTCTTAAGTCCAAGGCTCTCTGCTTCTGCTTCAAGATTCTCTCTTTCTTCGCCATCCCCGACAAAACGGAGCTTCCAGTCCGGATGCTTCTTTTCCACCGGCCGCCAGCTCTTTAAAAGCATGTCATAGCCCTTTATACGGGTAAGACGGCCGACCGCCAGAGCAATCTTTTCATCTTTTCTTGCTTTATCTTCAGTCAGATTACAGTTTCGAGCTATCTCCATAAAGCCGTCTTCCCGCATCTTTTCATAGGGAGTAGGGTTGTATATACGCTCTATCCGGCATTTAAGATTCATATTGCTCTTGTAATATCCTTTATCCTCGTCCGAAAGCACAACGAGACACTCCGAAAAGCGGCTGACTATAAATCTCGCCACCTTTCTTAAATTATGGTTTTTCGGGAATTTGGTATAATAATTAAAATGCTCCCATGATATCCAGTGCATTTTAGGGAAACGTGCCTTTAAAAGCACAGAATAAAAACAGAGTATGATATCAACATCTACGAGAAAATCAGGCTTCTCTTTTTTGATCAGTCCTGTCAGTTTCTTTAAGTTAGGGAGTATATCCTTCTCCAGTCCCCTTGAACCTACCCAGTAAAGTTTTATCCTCTCATCAAGCTTATAAAAGGACGGACCCTTTCCGGTGAGACTGAAAATAATAATCTCATGTCCGCGGGCAGCAAGACCGCTTGCAACTATCGAAAGAACCCTTTCGGTCCCTCCGCTTCTCTCCATATCTCCGCTGAAAAAGGCTATTTTCATATAATTACCCCATACTTAATTTCTATTTGCTTTCCTTTGTCCTTGTAAATCCCATGATGAGCTCCGTCGGATATCTGAATATCCACAGTGACAGCACACATGCCACCGCTACTGCCACAGCCATCCATAAAAGCTTATGCGGTCCGTCCTGATAGAACCATTTGTCAAGATCCGTATATTTAAATACATAAAGTACCAGTTTGTGCCAGAAATACACCTGTATGGTCCTGCCGCCCCAAAGGGTGATAGGTCGTATCTTTTGGGCAGGTGTTATCATGATAAGAGCCCAACCGGTCACGATCGATATAGCATATGCGGCAAGCTTCCATAACGCTCCTAAATTCCCGGCATATTCCGGATACGATTCCTTCGCCACAAAAAACGGCCGGAAAAGATACACCTTTTCCATAATGGCAAAACATAAAAATATCCACAAAAGAAGCACCGCTGCCCCCCAGGGCTTCAGTTTCCTGTCTGCTGCCATTTTCTCCAAATATTCCCGGTCCATGATCATACCCAGCAGGAAAAACGGGAAGAAATGTATGATCTTCGCAAGTGAGAGGAAACTTCCTATCCCCCGGATATATCCTGCGATACATGAAAATATGACAAATACTGAAAGTATTATAAAGCGCACCCGTTTTTTCTTCATAAGATCATACAGAAAATACCCGAGTATCACATATACGCAGAGAGCGAGCATAAACCACGGTGCCGCACTTTCGCTGAAAAAGTCAAGCTGTGCCCTTTTAACACCGAATGCTTTTTTGGTACCGAATATAGCCAGTTCATACAGCACGTATATTGCAAGAAAAGCTATAGCTTTTTTCCATACTCCCCTGTTTTTGTGGAAAAGTCCCGCGAGAAATAAAAACAGAGGCATATGGAAGGAATAGATGAAGATAAAAATACTGTGGTATGTCACGGAATCCCTGATATTAATGAAATGCCCTAAGACAACCAATACTATCAGTATGAACTTAAGGTTGTCCCACAGAGGCGTCCGTATCTTTCCCATTCTTCATTCCTTTCATTTAATTCCGGTTTCTCTTCAAACGAATGCACCGGTCGTGCATACAGGATATCATCATCTCCTCAAGTTGATGATATCAGCCGTAAGCATGTGCCGCACCCGAATAAGCATCTAAGAACCAGCGGTCATCCGATGTGATGTATGTTTTCTCATCACCGTTCATCTCCGGATATATAAGCTCATATGACAGACTCTCATCTCCGTCATATAACCTGTCAAGCTGGTTCAGCTTATGCTCCCAGATCGTCTCATCCGGCCAGCCGGTTGTATCAAAGCACTTACGTATACTCTCAAAATACATATGGAGCTTTTTCCTCATAGCTTCACTTTCCATGTATTTCGACCCGTATTCCTTATCATATCTCATAAGGTATTCAAACAGGCGTGCCCTGTCCTCGGTTGCCTTTGACATGGAATACGAATCCACAAAATAAGCATCAGCCTTTGCACTTCCGTATGTATACCTGTAGAACGGGCTGGTCTTGTTGTAATCGTTCATGTAGTAAAAATCATCAGGATTGAGTTTGGACCATGCGGACTCAAACGTTTCCTCGTCAGAGTAGTCCTGCTGCTGATTGATACGGTTATCAGTCCAGTGGGATATCTCATGTATGATATTGCGTCTCAGATCCGAAGGATATGAAATATCAAGCACAAGAAAACGCTCATATCCGTCTGTTCCCGCCAGAGCTATGGCATTTTCGATACCGTAGGATGCCTTCTTGGTAAAGCCGTTGCACAGATATAATCCTATGGTTCTTATATTGCCGAACTTTATCTGCTCGAAAAATCCTTCAGGATAAAGTGAGAGCACTTCATCGACTATATAAAGTGCCGCATCCATCTCCGATGCGCTCTTGCAGCAGGAAAGCGTATAGTCGGTCTCTGTCGCGAATATCTCGCTTCCGAGATATATGTACATATTGTACTTTTCCTCAAGCTCCTTACGATGTGCGTCAAGATAATCCGGGATATAGTTTATACGCCTGAAATCCGAATTATCGGTATTGACCTCATCATTCAGATAATCCCATGCATAGCAAAAAGGTGTATTACCGCGGTTTCCGCCTATGATAACATATCCGTTCTCTTCGTCAAGGCACATACTGTAATCGGTATATATACCCGAATCAACGGATATCACGCTGCTCGAATGCTTTTCCCCCGTATCGAGGTCATAGCACTTAAACTCCACCGTAAGATAATCTCCTCTGGAATATCTTGCATGTGTAATGAGCTTCCTGTTGGTCCAGTCTATATCGTCAAAAACCATATCATAATAATCGTTAAGAGTGATAACCTTCTCAGGTTCCTTCCCGAACTCATAGATATTCTGATCAAGCTTGATCATCAGCTCCTCATTGTCCGATTCGATATCGTACAGCATTACCTTGTTGGATTCGCCGTCGGATACCAGTATCTCCTTTTTATCGGGTGAGAGATAGTATTCGCTTACATAATCCTCGGCCTCATCATCACGGGTAAGCTCACCTGTATTTATATCTGCAAGGTATGCCACGGAATATCCTTTTTTCCAGGAATATATGTACACCTTAAGATACTTCCCGTCAGGTGTCATGCCAGAGGGATACGAATCTTTATATAAAGGATTTTTGGCTATGGTAACTATCTCACCGGAAGCCGCATTAAACTTCTTTAACTGATCCGATTCCACATAGTACAGATTTTCATACGTTTCATCAGCCCAGAATTCAGGATACGCCGACTTGATCGGAATCTCGGCAAGACGGATCTCATTCAGGTCGAAATCAAGATAACGTAAAGTCTTATTGCCGTCATTTATGACTATATACCTGTCCGGGATCACATAAAAACGGTACTCGTTTGCATCAATCCCCTCCATGGTCTTATGCACGGTCGTATCCGTTGTATAATCATACGAAATGATCTCAGGCTCTGAAGAATACTCCTCATTAAGGAAATATAACAGCTTCCCGGAAGTAATATATGAATTAAAATAATACCCTGTAAGATCCATATCGGGCAGGCTGTACATATAAGGCTCATCAGTCTCCTCCCAGACATCCTTAAGCTCCGGCATAGGAGTAGGCGTGGGTGTGGGTGTAGGGGAAGGTGAGGGTGAAGGAGATACCGTCGGTGACGGTATGGGCGAAGGTGCCTTTGAAGGCTCTCCCGAAGGAGCAGCCGTCATATGTGTATCATCACCGGGGCCGGATTCACCCGAACTGCAGGCCACAGGGATCGTGATCGCCGCTATCATTACGATTATCAATAATAAATACTTCTTCATTTATAACTAACCTCTGTATATTGATGCTTCTGTTTTATCCGCTGCTTCTTTGCCCAAAAGGACTTCTATCACCTTAAGTCCGAAGGTCACAGCAGACCCCATGGACTTGCCTGTCACGATATTGCCGTCTGCAACGGCTCCTGCGGATACAAGCTCAGCACCGTTAAGCTTATCCTCAAATCCGGGAAAACAGGTGGCCTTTTTCCCGTTAAGAAGACCGTTAGTCCCCAATACGGAAGGTGCCGCGCATATGGCTGCCACCACCTTGCCTGCAGCATTATATGCCTTTATCGTATCTGTAACATCACTGTTTGCAGCAAGATTCTTAGTACCGGGCATACCGCCGGGAAGTACCACACAGTCCCCGTCCGTAAGATCTGCCACAGATATATCCATACCCAGGGTCAGGTCAGGTTTAACCTTTATATTATGTGAGCCTCTTACCGCCTTGCATCCGCTTGCCGATCCTTCAGGTATCTTTACAATCTTGGTCTCAACACCTGCCCTGATAAGCAGATCCGCAGTTGTAAGCGCTTCCACTTCCTCAAATCCGTCAGCTAAAAATATATATGATTTCATTTTCTTCCTCCATATTCATCTGCATCTTTCCGTTTAGCCTTCCCCTTGAGGGGATCTATCGACATGCGTAGCATGTTGATGCCCTCCCTGGCGAAGGGATATATCGCAACACGAAGTGTTGGGATGCCCTCCCTGGCGAAGGGAAGGTGGCTGCGAAGCAGCCGGATGAGGTGTTTTCCTTACCTCACGATCAGTCTTGTCTTAACTATCCCGAATATCGGATTGATATCCAGGTCCTCAGTCATATCAAGCACCGGCTCTCCGTCCATATCAAAATGGACTCTCCTTATGCCGCTGCTCCTCGGGGCTTCTGTGCCCGGACGTGCATGATACGTATTCCATATTGTTCCGTCCTCATCGATCATATATGCATTATGACCGGTGCCGTACTCACCCGGTACACTCCTCGATGTAAGGATCGGATACTCTGTCTTTCTCCAATTTTCCCGTTTTAAGGGATCCTTCCCCTTTTCTGTCTGCAGCAGTCCCACTACATAAGATGTATCAACCGCAGCGGAAGAAAACGTAAGGAAAAGTTTGTTCTCGCAAGGCAGTGCAAACGGCCCTTCATCCACAAAGGTATGATTGTTGGCCCAGCCCGGTTCGGGCTTTGATAGCACTTCCGGCTCACTTTTAAGCATCCAGGGCTTTTCGGGATCAAGCTCGGCTATATAGAGCCATGCACCCAGGTCCTTAGGTAAAAACTGTCTCTCTGACCATACGGCATACCATTTCCCTTCCCAGGCAAAAGCAGTCATATCAAGTGTGATCTCCTTACCTGCCTCACATATATCGGAGCCGTCTGTTTTTGTCACTCTTTTAGGCTTACTCCAGTCCTTTTTGTTTAACGGATTGCCGTTTTTCTTAAGATACATGACGTGGGACTCCTCGCAGAAAAACTCACCCGGAGTGCATGCAAAGAATATATACAGTCTGTCACCTATCACATGGAATTCGGGAGCCCAGAGAAGACCTTTGATGTTCTCATATGTATCGGAATCAAGGATAAGTTTTTCATCAGCCGAAGCTATATCCTTTAAGCTTTCACTTTCGCGGATATAGAGCGTATGGTTGCCGTCAGCGTCATTGGTCGCTATAAACAGGTACTTCCCGTTCCATCTTATCATGCACGGGTCCGCACGGTTTAAAGCTATCGGGAACTCAAAATGCTCCTGGCGCAGTCTGCCTGAGAGAAGATAATCCCCCGGAACATCAAAATCTATCCCGTCCAGGTTCCAGTCCACACTTCTTAATGCCGTAGAGCCGTCACTGTAAGAAGATACGGCACGATAATCCTTCAGTTCTTCTTTTGAGCTTACCGTAATACTCTCCGGGAAGCTGACTCCGGTATTGTAAGGAGTAGTAAGCTTCTTCGTCAGCCTGTCAAACAGTTCATCGCTTATCTCTACCACACAGCAGGGTATCACACCCTCTATCCCGTCACAGCCCTTAAGTGCGGTTTCCGAAAGTGAAGACCATACGCACGAGCTCCTCACCTTGGTGATAGCCTTAAGGTACTCGTCCGGAGCTATGACTACAGGCTCCGAATACAAAAGGAAATCCTTAGTCACATACTTTACCGGTGTATATGCGGATTCACCGCTCATACCTTCATTGTCCTCAAATATGGCTTTGATGCCGTTATCTATCTCAGGATCGGACTCTCCGTCCCCCGCCGTACGCAGCGCTATGATCTCAAAGCAGTCATCCGCTTTTAATATATATGGCTTTTTAAGTGCCTTGGGATTGAGCGAGCCATCGGGATTTTCGGTAGCTTTTCCGAACAGCACGCCCGAGTTATGGTTAAGTGCACGGTAACGTACGCCATCGGCACTTACAGCTATATGCATACTGCAGGCAAGCCTTGCATCATATATGATATTGTCTATGGGCTTTCTTGTATAACTCAGTAAATATGGCATATATTCCTTTCCTACGAGGGTTTTCTCCCTGTATCCGAAAGCATTTCGTCAATTTTCAGATCCGTGATCAACTTTATACCAAAGGCGAGCACCCGGTACATATGCATACTCATACATACCGCAAACCCGAAAATAAGAATCCTGTATAGTCTTGAAGGTATCATTGAAATACATTTAACCCGGGTAAGCATACGGAAGCTTTTCTTCGACAACGGATCGATCGCATAATTTTTCAAAAGTCTTACCACACTGCCCGCATTCTTATCTGTATATTCATATTCCATCTTACAGTCAAAGAAACAGCCGAAAAATATGGTATATGCGATAATATTTTCCCAGAGATCGTTAAGTAAACCGTCCCTTTCCAATCTTTCCTTAAGAATCCCCGCTATCTCGGGCCATACCATATGTGTATGTATACGGTAACTGTTGGATACCGAACTGGGCGTATTCCTGTGTATATACACTTCTCTGTTTAAAAAAACATATTTTGCACCTTTTGCGGCGCAGATCAGATTAAAAAGCTTATCCTCCGCATATACACAGTCGGTAAAAGAAATATCATTGTCACGGATAAACGATGCCCTGTACATTTTAGCCCAAACATATGAAAGTGTATCCACCGAGAAAAACCCCGTAAAAAGGAAGGAAGCCCCGGAAGTATCATATCTGCTGAACTTTCTGTGGGATGCGGCATGAAGTATTTTTTCGCCCCACAGTCTGCTGAAATTTCCTACGCAGATATCGGCAGCCTTAGCCGAAGTCTTTTTATACATTTTAGATACAACGGACCTGTCCGGAAGAATATCATCCGCATCCACAAACATGATATATTCCCCGTCCGCTTTTTTCAGTCCTAAATTTCTGGCCGCTCCGATAGAAAAATCGTTCACCTTGTACATTTTGACGCAACTGTACTTTATGGCATAGTCCTCGCATACCTGAAGGCTTCCGTCACAGGAGCCGTTATCTATCAGGATTATCTCTTTATCGGAATAATCCTGACTCACAACGCTACTCAAACATTCTTCCAGGTACGGCATGGCATTATATATCGGGATTATTATCGAAATCTTTTTTGTGTTCATTTCTCATCCCCTGCTCATATGTGTTTTAACAAAACATTATACAGAGTAATTTTACCACAGATTATCGTAGAAGTCAAAAAAATCCCACATCATAAAGATGTGGGATTTAAAGCATATTACCTTTGTATTATCAAGCTATATCAGGCCTTTATCATTATTTAGCGGAAGGCTTGATAGTAAGCTTCTCAAGATGCCAGATATCCTGTACATACTCTTCGATAGTACGGTCTGATGAGAACTTGCCGCACTTTGCCACATTCAGCATAGCTGACTTAGCCCAGCGGGACTCATCCCTGTACATAGCCTCTATTTTTTTCTGGGCATCGGCATAGGGACGGAAATCCTTTAAGATAAAGTACTGGTCAGCTCTCTCTCCGCCGTTCTGCTCTAAGAGCGAATTGTAAAGCTCCCTGAACAGCTCAGTATTCTGAGGTGAATAGTAACCGTTTATCATCTGTGTCATTACCATACGGAGCTCTGTATCTGTATTGTAGATCTCCTTGGGGTTGTAGCCGCCGTTGTTCTCGTAGTTTATGACTTCCTGTGCGGAAAGTCCGAAGATAACTGCGTTCTCCTCGCCTACTTCCTGTACGATCTCTACGTTAGCACCGTCCATGGTACCTAAGGTGATGGCACCGTTAAGCATAAACTTCATGTTACCGGTACCGGATGCCTCTTTTGAAGCTGTAGATATCTGCTCTGATACGTCAGATGCAGCAAATATAATCTCTGCGTTAGATACACGGTAGTTCTCTATAAATACGACCTTTATCCTGCCGCGGATAGCCGGATCGTTGTTTACCACATCAGCCACACTGTTAATGAGCTTGATGATGGCCTTAGCCCTGCGATAGCCTGCCGAAGCCTTTGCACCGAAGATGAAGGTCCTCGGATAGAAGTCCATCTCGGGGTTAGCCTTTAACTCATTGTACAGGTACATAACATGCATGATATTTAAGAGCTGACGCTTGTACTCATGCAGACGCTTTACCTGAACATCGAATATCGATCTCGGATCTACCTCGATACCGTTATGCTCTAAGATATATTGGGCAAGTCTCACCTTGTTCTTGTACTTGATGTTCATAAACTCGTGCTGTGCCTTCTCATCATCTGCGTAGAGGCTTAACTTATCCATCTTTGAAAGGTCTGTGATCCAGTCAGCGCCTATCTTTTCTGTTACCCAGTCAGCCAAAAGCGGATTTCCGTGAAGAAGGAAACGACGCTGTGTGATACCGTTGGTCTTGTTGTTGAACTTGCCGGGGAAGTACTCGGCAAATTCTTTAAGTGACTGGTTCTTAAGTATCTCCGTATGAAGCTTTGCAACACCGTTTACCGAGAAGCCGCCTACTATTGCCAGATTTGCCATACGTACCTGTCCGTCGTAAACGATAGCCATCTTCTCGATCTTATGATAATCGCCGGGGAACTTAACCTGTATCTCACGGATAAAGCGGCGGTTGATCTCTTCCACTATCTGGTAGATTCTGGGAAGAAGCCTTGAGAAAAGCTCTAAGGGCCACTTCTCGAGCGCCTCTGACATGATGGTGTGGTTAGTATATGCACATGCTCTTGTTGTGATATCCCATGCCTCGTCCCATGTAAGATAATGCTCATCCATAAGAATACGCATAAGCTCTGCTACAGTAACTGAAGGATGTGTATCATTCAGCTGGAAGCATACCTTTTCAGGTAATTTCTTTATGTCATCATGATGCTCCAAGTACTTTTTTACAGCCAACTGTACCGATGCGGATACGAAGAAATACTGCTGCTTTAAGCGGAGCTCCTTGCCTGCATAGTGATTATCATTGGGGTAAAGCACCTCAACGATGGTATTGGCCAGGTTCTGCTGTTCTACAGCCTTGTGGTAATCACCCTTATCGAATGAGTCCAGCTGGAATGTATCGATAGCTCTTGCATCCCAGATACGTAAAGTATTTACAAAATGGTTGTTATATCCTACTATCGGGATATCGTAAGGAACTGCCTCTACGGAGCTGTAACCCTCCTGGATAAAGTATTCCCTTCCGTCATCCTTTCTGATCATGCGGACATATCCGCCGAATTTGACAATCTGTGAATTCTCCTGATCGCACATCTCAAAAGGATATCCCTCTTTAAGCCAGTTGTCGGGTACCTCTACCTGGAAACCGTTCTCTATCTTCTGCTTGAACATGCCGTATTTATAACGGATACCGCATCCGCATGCGGGATATCCGAGAGTTGCAAGTGAATCCAGGAAACATGCCGCAAGTCTGCCCAAGCCGCCGTTTCCGAGTGCGGGATCCGGTTCTTCATCCTCTATCGAGTTAAGGTCAAACCCGAGCTCATCGAGCACTGCTGCCACTTCCTTATTGGCTTTCAGATTGATCAATATATTACCGAGAGCTCTACCCATGAGGAACTCCATGGACATATAGTAAACGATCTTACCGTCCTTTCTTTCGAATTCCTTATGTGTCTCAAACCAGTCATCGACTACATACTCCTTAATGGCATAGGAAACAGCCTGGAACATCTGCTGCTTGGTAGCCTCTTCGGGTGCCTTGCGGTAGAGAGTCATCAGATAGTTCTCTACGCTGGCCTTGAATTCCTTCTTGTTAAGCTTCATAGCAAATCTCCTTTAGTTCTTCTTTACACCGAGTGTTACGTCTTCCCCGTTAAGGTTCCAATCCTTTACGGTGCCTTCCGTACTATTATACACGATTTCGTCCGCCAATACAACCTTCTTTATGCTGTCCTCGTTCTTTTCGCATACTGCCTTGATGGTGTCATTGCCGGATACATATACCGTGATCCTGTCCATAACCTCAAAGCCCGAATCCTTACGCATGGTCTGTACCTTGCTGATAACTTCTCTTACAAAGCCTTCCTCTATAAGCTCGGGAGTAAGATTGGTATCAAGTACTACGGTGATGCCGTTATCCTCGCCGGATACAAAGCCCTCACGCTTAGCTGCCTCGATAAGGAGGTCATCCTTCTCCAATACCTCAGTCTCACCTGTTACCTCTACAGTGATGCTGCCCTTCTCGTTAAGTTCCGCAAAAGCTTTAGAACCGTCAAGCGATGAGAGCACTTCCTTTAAGGCATTAAGCCTTGCACCGAACCTGCGGCCAAGAGTCTTTAACTGAGGCTTAAATGTATAGTTTGTAAATCCGGATACGTCATCCGTAAACTCTATAGCCTTTACATTAAGCTCATCCTTTATGATATCCTGGTAGAATTCACTGAGTGAGTTGTTGGACTTTACATACATCTTAGCCAAAGGCTGGCGCTGCTTGGTATTTGCTTCGTTTCTGCAGGCACGTCCTATAACTACTGCTTCAAGTACAAGCTCCATATCCTTCTCAAGCTGCTTATCTACCATAGACTCATCACATACCGGGTAGTCGCAGAGATGTATACTCTCGGGAGCTGATGCATCTACACCTACCACAAGGTTCCTGTAGATATCCTCTGTCATGAAAGGTATCATGGGTGCTGCAGCCTTGGAGATAGTAACAAGCGCCGTATACAATGTCATATATGCGTTGATCTTATCCTGCTCCATACCCTTAGCCCAGAATCTCTCACGGCAGCGTCTTACATACCAGTTACTCATCTCATCGACGAATGAGAGCAGGCTCTTGGCAGCCTCGGGGATACGGTAGTTGGCAAGGTTATCGTCAGTCTCTTTTACTGTTGAGTTAAGACGTGAAAGCAGCCACTTATCCATAACAGGAAGCTGTGCATAATCAAGTGTATATTTTGTAGGATCGAAATTATCTATATTTGCATAAAGTGTGAAGAAAGCGTAGGTATTCCAAAGAGTACCCATGAACTTTCTCTGGCCCTCAAGCACTGCCTTATCATGGAAACGGTTGGGCAGCCAGGGTGCAGAATTGATGTAGAAATACCAGCGGATAGCATCTGCGCCGAATTTTGCAAGCGCATCAAAAGGATCTACCGCATTGCCCTTTGACTTAGACATCTTCTGTCCGTTCTCATCCTGAACCAGACCGAGTACAACTACATTCTTGTAAGGGCTCTTGT
>ODAI010962826.1_pt1 | contig 24411 bp, 19 predicted proteins | sample 1539321 | NCBI WGS metagenome assembly ODAI01 (sample SAMN02144231, study PRJEB22623) | gut metagenome | biome: sheep rumen | host: Ovis aries | place: New Zealand | reverse complement strand
TCAATGCCAGCCTCCCGGGCAGCAATGGCCGCAGCAAGGCCTGCAGGCCCCGCTCCGACGATCAGGATATCAACAGCTCGTTCAGTCATGATGCATCTCTCCTTCCAGGAAGGACTGAATGGTGTCGGAAAGCAGGTAGCTCCTTCCTCCATTCTTGGTGATCTCCAGCAGGGGGCAGTGAAGCTCCTCTGCAAGAATGGCAGCCACGCGGGGCATACAGAATCCACCCTGACAGCGTCCCATACCAGCCCGGGTTCTGCGCTTGACACCGTCGATGGAACGCGCGCCGACAGGTCGACGGATCGCGGAGCGGATTTCCGCCTCGGTCACAACTTCGCAGCGGCAAATCAGATTGCCGTTGGCAGGATCTGCTGCAATGGCTGCTTCCTGCTCCGAAGGCGTCATATCCCGAAACGGCTTCGGGGGTTTCTGGAACGGGACCGTCTTCTCTTTTAAGGTCAGCTTCAGGCTTTCAGCAATCTGATCGGCCAGATCCGCACCAATCGCCGGAGCAGAGGAGAGGCCCGGACTTTCTATGCCGGCTGCCTCGAAAGCGCCCGCACAGCCCTCCACAGGTCCTACCATGAAATCGTCACTGACCAGATGGGCCCGAACACCACTGAAATTTGTGATGTTCTGGCGGATGCTGACCGCAGGCCAGGTCAGCCTTGCTTTTTCAAGCACAAAGTCCAACCCCTCCTGAGTCGTTGCCGTATCAAGAGGATTCTCAATATCTTCCGCGCTGGGACCCAGCAGGACATTGCCGTGCACAGTCGGGGTCACGAGCACCCCCTTTCCCATCGCAGAAGGGCATTGAAAAATGGTCCGCTGGAAAGGAGACTGCACGGAATGATCCAGCAGGTAATACTGTCCCCGCCGATGGACCATTTCGAGCTTTCTGGGAGACAGCTGATTATGAATGGCCGCAGAGGAAGCGCCGGCACAGTTGACCAGGACACGGCATGCGAACTGGTTTTCCGATGAATAGACCATAAAGGTGCCGTCCTCCTGCCGCCGCACGGAAGTCACCGGCTCATTCATTCGAAACACAACACCGTTGAGTGCAGCATCATCGGCCAGGGCGAAAGTCAGCTCATAGGGGCTGACGATCCCGCTCGTCGGAACCAGCAGCGCACAGGTCACCGCCGGATTCAGCGCAGGCTCCATCTCCAGGAGCTCGTCACGTTCAACCAGCCTCAGCCCCGGAACACCATTGGCTTCACCTCGATGCAGCAGCGCCTCCAGCGTCTGATGATCTTCCTCAGAAAAACCGATCACCAGCGCCCCACAGACCCGATAGGGAACTCCCAGTTGCTCGCACAGGTCGGGATACATCTGTGCCCCCCGCACATTATAGTGAGCCTTGCGGGTACCGGTCAGCGCATCATATCCGGCATGCACGATGCCGCTGTTGGCCTTCGAGGAGCCCTCTGCAACGTCGCCGGCTGCTTCCAGCACGGTGATGGACACGCCGGAATAGCGGCTGAGCATTCTGGCTGTGCTGCAGCCAATCACACCGGCACCGACGATCAGGATATCGGTAGAAAAAGTCATACTGTCCTTCCTTCCAAAGAGAAATATGGATATAAACCTGACATGGCATTTTATCATACACGGCACCTGAGGCGCAAGGAAAAAAGGAGAGCGCTTGCGCGGCCTGCGAGAGAATGGTATAATTTTACAGATATGCGACGATGGAGGTGAGAAGGTGATTACGACTGTCTGCCTGAATCCCAGCTTTGACAAGACTGTCCATGTGGACACCATCCGAATCGGACAGGTCAACCGACTTCGCGGCGGCCGGGTTGATCTGGGCGGAAAGGGCATCAACGTCGCCGTTGTCGCAAGGCGTCTCGGTCTGGACGTGGAGTGCCTGGGTCTGATGGGAGAGGAAAGTGCTTCCGAGCTGTCCGGCATGATGGATCGGGAGATGCTGAAGCATACCTTCCTGACCGTACCCGGTCGGGTGAGAACGAATCTGAAAATCTGCACCCAGGATGGTCAGGGTATCACCGAGCTGAACGAAACCGGAGATCCGATCAGTCCCGACCGCGTCAAGCAGTTTGTTCAGCTTGCTCAGGAGAAAACCAAAAACAGCGATCTGGTCGTTCTGACCGGAAGCCTTCCGCCGGGCTGCCCTGAGGGAACCTATCGTGATCTGATGCTGGCCATTCCTGATAAGAAGATCATTCTTGACACGGAGGGCCGTGAACTGGAGCTGTGTGCCAAGGGGGCGAAGCCCTTCCTGATCAAGCCGAATCTTCGGGAGATGGAGGCCACGCTGGGAATCGAGCTTCGAACAATGCGCGCGATTCGGGACGCGGCGCTTCTGTTTATCCGGCTGGGCGTTGAACACGCGATTGTATCCATGGGAGCCATGGGCGCCATGTATGTCAGCCAGGAAAAAACCCTGTTTTCCGCTGCGCTGCGGGTAGAAGCCCGTTCCACCGTTGGTGCGGGGGATGCGATGATCGGTGGCATTCTGCTTGGATACGAGAAGGAAAAGGACATGGCGCGGGCCTTTCGTTACGGCGTTGCCGCCGGCGCTGCAAGCGTCATGACTGAAGGCACGCAGCTGATCGTTCCATCCGAGTTCGAACGTCTGCTTGAACAGGTTCGCGTACAGGAAGTGTAACAGAACGTGCTTTTTTTTCGAAATCGGGTTGAGTACACGGACGGAGAAATAGACCTGATACCGCTTCATTTTGTGCCGCCGGATCCGAAGCTTGGCTTTGGCCACGAACAGATCTGGCGCATCACGCTGCATAACAGCCGGCGGGAAATCGGGCAAATCAGCTATCGGGACGGGGAGAGCCGGTACGTTTATTACTATGGTCATATCGGCTATCACATCAACCCCGGCAGCAGAGGGCATCGTTTTGCCTTCAGGGCCTGCAGGCTGATCATTCCTGAAATCCGTATGAGCGGTAAAAGTTCGGTTATCATCACCTGTGACCCAGACAATATTGCCAGCCGGAAGACATGTGAAGCCCTGGGCTGCGTTCTGGAACGGATTTCCCCTGTTCCGGACGATATCCGAAAGGATTATGACATCGGGCCCATGAAGCGTCGCTACATCTGGCAGATCGATAAGGAAATGAATGCATGATTGTTCAGATCAATGGTATTCCTCTTCACTATGAGCTTTCGGGCAGCGGAGAAAGGGTCCTGCTGCTGCACGGATGGGGCTGCGATCTTTCTCTGATGGCTCCCGTTAGCCAGAGGCTTCAGGATTCTTTTCAGGTTCTGTCTCTGGATTTTCCTGCTCACGGCCAGAGCGGTCGGCCGGATGAACCCTGGGGAGTACCTGAATTCGCGGAATGCCTCCGGGCTTTGCTGACGCAGCTCTCCTTTACTCCCTGTGCCGTGATTGCCCATAGCTTTGGTGCCCGTGTCGCTGTGTGGATGTCCGCCCATTATCCCGAATCCTTTACCCGCCTCGTGCTCACAGGCGCCGCTGGCATTATTCCTCCCCGGAGCGAGGCGTCCAGGAAAAGGGGAGAGCATTACCGGAAGCTCAAAACAATATACGGCGGAATCAAAAACATACCCGGCCTGTCCGGTTTGGCTGACGCTCTCCTTCACCGCGCTCAGCAGAAATATGGCAGTGCTGATTACAATGCGCTGGATGACGAGATGAAAAAGACCTTTGTCAAGGTGATCAGCCTGGATCTTTCAGAGCTTTATCCCCGAATCGTTCAGCCCACCCTGCTGGTCTGGGGCACAGAGGACACGGAAACTCCGCTCTGGATGGGTGAAAAAATGGAACAGTGGATTCCGGATGCAGGCCTGGTTCGGCTGGAAGGCGGTACTCATTTTGCATATCTGGAGCAGGTCGAGCGATTCGTTCTGATCGTTCGGACTTTTTTACAGGGGGCTTGAATTCATGACGGTTTGGTCTCTGATCGTGATGTGCGCACTTTCGCTCGGCTGCCTGCTGGCCGGCAGAACGCTCATCCATTATTTCCAGCTGGAAAGCTACCAGTTCCCTGGCTATTTCAGGGCTGTACGAAGAAATGCACCCCAGTCTCTTCTCATTGGAGCCGTGCTGAACCTGGTTCTCCTGGGCGGCGCTGCATTGCTCTCAGTTCTCATCCCGGAGAGCAATGACTGGTTGCCTCCCATCGCCGAAAGCCTGCTTCTGATCGCTGCAGGATGCGTGCTGCGTTGGCTCATGAAGGACAAAAAGGCCAAGAAGCCTCTGAAAATGACACCGCGGCTGAAGCGTTATTACGGAATCAGCTTTATAGTCTTTCTGCTCCTGCTCATCCTTTTTGCCCGCCTGGGAGCAAAGCTGGACACGGAAGGCCATCTGCAGACGAATCCCATCATTGCTCTGTTTGCCGGTTTTCCGTTGCTGCTTCCGCTCTGGATTGCCTTCAGCGGACTCATCGCCTGGCCCGTGGAAAAGGGAATCAGCGAGATGTATTTCCGCGACGCACAGCGCATTCTGAAAAGTCGGCCGGATCTGATCCGAATCGGAATCACCGGCAGTTGGGGAAAGACCAGCGTCAAGTTTATCCTTGGCACGCTGCTGGAAGAAAAATACCACACGCTTGTCACTCCAGCCAGCTTCAACACACCCATGGGCGTTACAAAAGTGATCCGATCGCAGCTGGAGGCGGGACACCGGGTTTTTGTCGCGGAAATGGGCGCGCGGCACGTGGGGGATATTCGGGAAATGTGCCGTCTTGTGCATCCCGTCATGGGAATCCTGACCTCTGTGGGCCCGCAGCACCTTGATACCTTCAGGACGCAGGAAAGAATCACCAGAACCAAATATGAGCTGATCACCGCTTTGCCCAAAGACGGTCACGCCTTCTTCTCAGACGATGACGGAATCTGCCTGGAGCTTTACAGGAAAACAAAAAAGGAAAAAACGCTGGCAGGTCTGCATGGAGAGCGGGATCAGGTCTGGGCGGAAAACATTCATGTTTCTCCCGAAGGCAGTGCGTTTGACCTGTGCATCCCCGGTGAAAAGGTCGCCTGCCACACGAAGCTGCTTGGCGAACTCAACATTCAGAATATTGTGCTCAGTGCGTCGGTCTGTCTGGCACTGGATATGTCCCTTCGACAGATTGCCCGGGGGATAGAGCGACTGGAGCCCGTCGAGCATCGACTGCAGCTGATTTCCAATCCAGGCGGTATCTCCGTCATTGATGATGCGTTTAACAGCAACATTCGCGGTGCAAAGCAGGCCTTCTCCGTGCTGCGGGATTTCCCGGAACGCCGTATCATCGTCACTCCCGGCATGGTGGAGCTGGGAGACCAGGAAGCAGAACTCAATACTCAGCTGGGCGAGGCGATGGCAGACTGCTGCGACCTGGCCATCCTGGTCGGGGAAAACCGAAGCGCTGCCATTCGGGAGGGACTTGCCCGGAAGGCCTTCCCGGAGGACCGGCTGATTGTTGTCCAATCTCTGGAGGAAGCCAGCTCCTGGATCCGGACTCACGCCAGAGCCGGAGATACGGTGCTCTTTGAAAACGACCTGCCGGATCAGTACTGACAAATGAAAGAAGGACAAATACATGGCTGTGAAGCAGATGGGAGTTATCTTCGGGGGACGAAGCTGCGAGAGGGAAGTTTCTATCATCAGCGCGCTGCAGATGATGCGGTATGTCGATCCCGAAAAGTATCAGGTGGTTCCTGTTTATATTCATGAAGATGGCGGATGGTATACCGGAGATGTGCTGAAGGAAATTGCCTGCTATCAGCCTTTTCATTCGGACAGGGCAGGCCTTCGGAAGGTCTTCCTCGATCTGACGCCGGGATCCGGAGCTTTGCTGAGTCTTCGCCGTGAAAACGGGCTGTTCCGTAAATCAGAACTGGAGATCGTCGCGCGTGTAGATCTTTTCATGATCGTCATGCACGGTCTTCACGGCGAGGACGGCACCGTTCAGGGGTTGCTGGAGCTGGCCAATTTGCCCTATTCTTCCACAGGCGTTGTGGGAAGTGCCGTCGGCATGGATAAAATCCTCATGAAGCAGTTTTTTCGCGGCGGGGATTTACCTGTTCTGCCCGGGCTCAGCTTCAGCAGGCTTCGGTTCCAGCGGGAGCCGGATGCCGTGCTTACTGATGTGGAGGCGCAGCTGGGCTTTCCGGTATTTGTCAAGCCAGCCAACCTTGGCTCCAGCATCGGTGTCAGCCGTGCCACGGATCGGAAGTCACTTCAGGAAAGTCTCCGACTTGCCTTTGAATATGACCGGCGGGTTCTGGTCGAAAAGGGTCTCAATCAGCCGATTGAGCTGAACTGCAGTGTGCTTGGCTTTGATGAAAATGCGGAAGCTTCTCCGATTGAAATGCCCATCACCCATGACGATTTCCTGGATTTCGGTGAAAAGTACCTGGCCAGCGGCGGCAGCAAGGGGATGGCCAGTCTTCACCGGATCCTTCCTGCTCCGATTGAGGATGAGCTCAGGGAACAGCTTCAGGCCATGAGCCTTCGTATTTTTCACATGCTGGACTGCAAGGGTGTGGTACGCATTGACTACATGTACGACCGGGACAGCGGGCATTTTTACATCACAGAAATCAACACCATTCCGGGCAGTCTTGCTTTCTATCTCTGGGAAAATGCCGGTGTTTCCTACAGGGAGCTGATCAACCGCATGGCGCACTATGCCATGCAGGCCTGGGAGGAAAAGAACCATAGCAGCTTTGCTTTCTCCAGCAACATTCTCAAAGGGGCCGTGCTGGGCAGCAAGGGAACCAAGGGGGCCAAGGGGGGATCGATCCCGGCCGGCGCCAAGGGCGGAATCGGCGCCAAAAGATAACTCCCGCCGGAGGGATACCCTGAAACACGCGAAAGGAGGGATTGGATGCTGGAGAGAAATCTGTCCCCACAGGATCTGAAAAAGATGACCCAGGATGAGCTTCGGCAGCTTTCGGACGAGATTCGGCAGCAGCTGATCAAAACCGTTTCGCAAAACGGAGGACATCTTGCGTCCAATCTGGGCGTTGTTGAGCTGACCATTGCCCTGCTGCGCGTGTTTGATCCTCCTGCTGACAGGATCCTCTTCGATGTGGGACACCAGAGCTATGTCTATAAACTCCTGACAGGACGCGCGGATCGTTTCCATACATTGAGGGAATTCGGCGGACTCTCCGGCTTTCCCAAGAGGGAAGAGAGCGAATATGACGCATTTGATACGGGTCATGCCAGCACGGCCATTTCCGCTGCACTGGGTTACGCACGGGCCCGGGATCTGCTGGGCGAAAGCAGGCATGTGATCGCCGTTGTAGGCGACGGCGCACTGACGGGCGGCATGTGCTACGAGGCGCTGAATGATGCGGGAAACAGCCATATACGCATGATGGTCATTCTCAACGATAACGAGATGAGCATCGCGCCGAATGTTGGAGCTATTTCATCCTATCTGACCCGCCTTCGTGTAAGCTCGGGATGGCAGCGCGCAAAGCGGAAGGTGCGCCATCTCGGTGACATTCCTCTGGTAGGGCACGGGCTATACCGTGTGCTTCACGCTTCCAAAAAGGTTCTGAAGTCCCTTCTGGTCAAAGATACGGATATGGGCTTTTTTGAAACGCTGGGATTCGAGTACTTTGGTCCCATTGACGGGCACGACCTTCCGAGCCTGGAGCATACGCTTCGCATCGCCCGGGATTATCCCGGATCCTGCGTCATTCATGTTCTGACGCAGAAAGGGCACGGCTACGAACAGGCTGAGGAACGGCCAGAGGCATTCCACGGAACTCCTCCCTTCTATATTGAAACCGGCAACCGGATTTCTCCTCCGACTTCTCCCTCCAACGGCCATGTGATGGCGGACCAGCTTTCCAGCATGGCGGATAAGGATCCGAGGATTATCGCCATCACTGCAGCCATGCCGCTGGGCACCGGGCTGGATCATTTTGCAGAAAAGCATCCGGACCGGCTTATTGATGTAGGCATTGCAGAGGAGCACGCAGCGACCATGGCCGCAGGTCTTGCGGCGGGTGGCATGAGGCCTTATTTTGCAGTGTACGCCAGTTTCTTCCAGCGGTGCTATGACCAGATGCTTCAGGATGTCTGCATGCAGAGGCTGCCCGTGGTGTTTCTGCTGGACCGGAGCGGCATCGGCGGAGAGGACGGTCCGACTCACCACGGTCTTTTTGATCTTTCGCTGACGCTGCCGGTTCCTGGACTGACTGTGCTTGCCCCCTGCGATTCAGTGGAGCTCTGCCAGATGCTTGACTGGACCATCACGGCTGACTCTCCCTGCGTCATTCGCTACCCGAAGTCCGGACCGGTGTTTGACAGGAAGGACTTTCAGGATGCAGATTCTTTTGTACCAGGCATATGGCGCTGTGTGCGCAGCGGCCAGGATCTGGCTCTGCTTGCTACAGGAAGCATGCTGATCCACGCCCTTCGAACCGCAGAGCTGCTTGCGTCTCATGGAAAGCAATGTGCGGTCTGGAACTGCTCATCCATCAAACCGGCGGATCAGAACGCTCTGGTCGGGATCGCGAATGCCATGCCCTTTTTTACCCTGGAGGAGCATATGCGCATCGGCGGTTTCGGAGAATATGTAACCTCCCTTTGCGCTGAGCGACGCTGTCCAATTCCCCTTCACTGCTTTGCGATTGAAGACGAGCTTCCCGCGCACGGAGAGCACACACTGCTGATTCGGGAAGCCGGTCTGAATTCTCAGTGCATGGCGGAAAGGATCCTGAAGATGATCAAGGAGTGCATCAGGTGAGCGATAAGATACGGGCGGATGTCGCCCTGGTAAATGGCGGTTTTTTCAGCAGCAGGGAGCGTGCTCAGGCTGCGATTATGGCCGGAGAGGTCTTTCTGGGAGAAAGGAAAATTAACAAACCCTCTGAAAGCGTTTCTCCAGCCGATCAGCTTTCCGTCCGCGGACAGGGGAATCCTTACGTGAGCCGCGGTGCGCTGAAGCTTGAGAAGGCAGTGCGTGTATTCCAGGCCAATTTGCAGGATCGCGTCGTGATGGATGTCGGAGCCAGCACGGGCGGTTTCACGGACATCTGCCTTCGGGAAGGGGCACGCCTGGTGTATGCCATAGATGTCGGTTATGGCCAGCTGGACTGGAAGCTTCGCAACGATGAGCGCGTTCGTGTCATGGAGCGGACCAATGCCCGATATCTGGATCGTGAAGCCTTTGATCCCGTCCCAACCGTGGCAGTGATGGATGTCAGTTTTATCTCCATCCGGCTGATTTTGCCAGCGCTTTTTCATATTCTTGGAACGGAAGGCATCATCTATTCCCTGATCAAGCCACAGTTTGAAGCAGGCAGGAATCAGGTCGGGAAAAAAGGCGTTGTTCGCGATCCGGAAACGCATCTGCAGGTACTCCAGCAGATCATTTCCTTTGTGCACGATGCCGGATGGAAGGTCAGCAGGCTTGACTATTCACCTATCACGGGACCTGAGGGCAATATTGAATTTCTTTCCTGCATCGTTCCATCTCCGGACCCATCGGACCGTATTCCGGAGGATGACATCCGGGCACTGATCTCCGCTGCTCATCAGGAGCTTCATCGATAAAGAAGGTGAACATACATGATGTTTCAGTCCGTCGGACTGCTGGTCAATCACGCCAGAGCTGAAGCAGTCCAGGCAGCCGGACAGACTCTGGACTTTTTCAGGAAGCAGCAGATTGAAGCCTTTGAGCTTACTCCTTCTGGCGATGAAAGGGCGCTCGATCTGGTGCTGACCTTCGGGGGAGACGGTACGCTCCTTTCCGGAGCCCGCACCGCGCTGCGCTGGGATGCTCCGCTTCTCGGCTTCAATCTGGGCACGCTGGGATTCCTGACAGAACGGGATCCCGCTCAGCTCACTGAAACGCTGGAAAACCTGGTCAATCACCAGTATTCGGTCGAAGAACGCAGCATGCTTCAGGTGACCAATCTGCAGAACGGCCAGACCGAATACGCGCTGAACGACGCTGTCATCACCCGGGGTGGCTACGCCAGACTGATCCGGGTTCAGATATTCATCAACGGGGAACTCTTTGATGTCTACAGCGCGGACGGAGTCATTGCGGCCACGCCAACCGGCTCCACCGGATATTCCCTGTCCGCCGGCGGTCCCATCGTGGCCCCGGAGATGAACTGCATCATTCTTTCACCGGTCTGCTCCCACAGCCTTCAGCATCGTTCCCTGGTCACTTCCGAAAAATCGACCATCCTTTTTCAGCTTCTGCAGGGAAGGGATCAGAACGCCATGCTGCAGATTGACGGACAAAACCGGGGAAATCTTCGAGATGGGGATCAGATCATGATCCGCGGAACAGGGAGAAAAATACGGCTGCTGCGGATGAGTCAATATTCCTTTTATTCTGTCATGCGGCAAAAGCTGACTGAATGGGGAAGTCAGCATCAGTAGGAAAGGAGTCCGGTGATGAAAGAAGAACGGCAGAAACAGATACTCCGGATCATACAGTCCCAACCTATAGAAACTCAGGAGGAGCTTGTGGCTGCTCTGCTCAAAAGCGGCTGGAAGGCTACGCAGGCAACCATTTCCAGAGATGTGAAAGAGCTTCAGCTGATGAAAATTGCTTCAGACACCGGTGGATACCGATATGCTGCACCTGCCCGGAATGATCCTGTGTTCAGCGACCGTATGAGCCGGCTTCTTTCTGATACGCTTGTCAGCGCTGAACACGCAGGGCATATGATCGTTGTTAAAACAATCAGCGGATCCGCCAATGTCGCCGGAGAAGTGCTGGATACCATTGGATGGCCTGAGGTGCTCGGAACCATTGCGGGAGACAACACGATCCTGATCGTCGTCCGTCATGAGCGGGAAGCCGAAGAAATCGTTTCCAGGCTGAAAAGGATGATCCGCGCAGGAGAATAATAGAACGCAGGAGACGGAACCCATGCTGCAATCGCTTACGTTACGCAATATTGCTCTCATTGAAAGCCTGAACATCCAGTTCCATCACGGTTTTCAGGCATTGACCGGAGAAACCGGCGCTGGAAAGAGTATCGTGGTGGATGCGGTGAACCTGGCTCTGGGAGGCAGAGCTGACCGCGATCTGATCCGAACCGGCACCGAGAAGGCCAGCGTTGAGGCGGTTTTTGATACCCCAAATCATCCGGAAATTGCCCGGCTGCTGCAGCAGGAATCCATCGAATTTGACGGAAGAACGGTGACTGTGTACCGCGAGATCTCCGGAAGCGGAAAGAACCTCTGCCGGATCTGCGGAGTCCTGATGCCCGTCTCGTTTCTCAGGGATCTGGCCGAACATCTGATGGATGTTCACGGACAGCATGACCACCGTTTTCTGATGGATCCGCGAATGCATCTGGAATTTCTGGATCAAATGGGAGATGAAGCTTTCCAGCAGCAGCGCGCAGAGGTTCGGGAAGCCTTTCTTGCCTTCATCGATATTCACCGTTCCTATGCAAGGATGAACAAAAAGAATGAAAACAGAGAAGTTCGCATCACCTATCTCGAGAAGGAACTTCGCCTCCTCCACGCCGCCAGGCTGAAGCCCGGCGAGGAGGAACAGCTGCGCGAAGAAATGCTGAAGCTCCAGGGCGCGGAAAAAATGGCGGATGCACTGAGAGAAACCTATACCCTGCTGACAGAGGGCGACTTGGAAAACGGCGCGCTTGTCAGGATTCATGAGGCAGCCGCACGGCTCCACGGCGCTGAAAAGCTGGATACCTCCATTGAGGATTTGCACACGCAGCTGGAAAACGCTTATTTTGCGCTGGAAGACATCGCCTTTGAGCTGCAGCGAAGGCTGGAGAAAGCGGCAGCAGACCCAGGTCGACTTGAAAAAATCGGGAAAAGACTGGAACTGATCGCCCGGGTCAAAGCCCAGTATGGGAATGAACTGTCCGATATCCAGCGGGCGACCGGGAAGCTGGAGGAGGAATATGAGGAGCTGTGCGGTCTGGAGGATACCCTCCGGAAGATGGCCGCTGCCCACAAACAGGCGCTTTCTGTCTATCGGAAAGCCGCCAGAAAGCTGACCGAAATGCGCCATCAGCTGGCCAGCCGCTTTGAAAAGCAGATGGAATTGGAGCTGCACGAGCTTGGAATGCCCTCCGCCGTATTTCAGGTTCATTTTGCTGTGAAGCCGGATGAAAAACCGCTGATGCCCCGGGAATCAGGCGATGATGAAATCGAATTCATGCTGACCCCCAACCCGGGCGAACCTCTCAAACCTCTTGCCAGAACCGCTTCCGGAGGCGAATTGAGCCGCATCCTGCTCGCACTGAAAACCCTGGAGGCAGGCAACAGCGGTGTTGACGCCATGGTCTTCGATGAAATCGATACAGGGATCAGCGGCAGAATGGCCCAGGTCGTGGCAGAAAAGATGCATCTGATTTCCCGCACGCGCCAGGTGATCTGTGTGACGCATCTTCCGCAGATTGCTGCCGCGGCAGATTTCGAATATTCTGTCAGAAAGGAAGTCATTGGCGAACGGACCTACACCGTCGTTGTGGAGCTGAATGAGGAGGGAAGAGTGGAAGAAGTAGCCAGAATGATCAGCGGTGCACAGGGTGTTTCCCAGGAGGCACTTCAATATGCCCGAAACATGCTCAACGGCGCTCAAAAAAACTCTGAAAAAGTGTCGAATTCCTGAAAGATACATCTGGAATCCACTTGCAAAGCACAATTTGAAAAGTTATAATAATACGGATGCGTTGTGTCGAAATGTCTCAGTGCTTCGACCATGCGCGCGAATAATTCGAGGAGGGTTTATCTATGTCCCACAAATACCTGTACCTCTTCAGTGAAGGCAATGCCACCATGCGTGAGCTGCTGGGCGGAAAGGGCGCCAATCTTGCAGAAATGACGAATATCGGTCTGCCGGTGCCTCAGGGCTTTACGATTTCTACCGAAGCCTGCACGCAGTATTATGAAGACGGGCGTCAGATTAATGATGAAATTCAGGCGCAGATCATGGAATATATTGCCAAAATGGAAGAAATCAATGGCAAGAAATTCGGCGATCTGAAGAATCCCCTGCTGGTTTCTGTCCGTTCCGGTGCCCGTGCCTCCATGCCTGGCATGATGGATACGATCCTGAATCTCGGCCTAAACGATGATGTTGTCGCCGCGATGATCGCCGGAAATGACGATCCCAAGTTTGCCCGGTTTGTTTATGACAGCTATCGTCGCTTTATCCAGATGTATTCTGACGTCGTCATGGAAGTCGGCAAGAAGTACTTCGAGCAGCTGATTGACGACATGAAAGCCCGTCGCGGCGTGACCTTCGACGTGGAGCTCACCGCGGATGACCTGAAGGAGCTGGCTGCCGAGTTTAAAGCTGAATATAAATCCAAGATCGGTACAGATTTCCCCTCTGATCCCAAGGAGCAGCTGATGGGAGCCATCAAGGCCGTATTCCGCTCCTGGGACAATCCGCGTGCCAACGTATATCGTCGTGACAATGATATTCCCTACAGCTGGGGAACCGCTGTGAATGTAATGCCCATGGTATTCGGAAACCTGAACAACAACTCCGGTACCGGCGTTGCCTTTACCCGTGATCCTGCCACCGGTGAGAACAAGCTGATGGGTGAATTCCTGGTCAACGCTCAGGGTGAAGACGTGGTTGCCGGTGTACGGACTCCCATGCCGATTTCCCAGATGGCGGAACAGTTCCCGGAAGCCTATGCTGAATTCGTCAAGGTTTGCGACCTGCTCGAAAAGCATTACCGGGATATGCAGGATATGGAGTTTACTGTTGAAAACGGAAAGCTGTATATGCTGCAGTGCCGGAACGGCAAGCGGACCGCTCAGGCCGCTCTGAAGATTGCCTGCGATCTGGTGGATGAGGGCATGCGGACGGAAGAGGAAGCCGTCGCGATGATCGATCCCCGGAACCTGGACACCCTGCTCCATCCGCAGTTTGACGCGGCTGCCCTGAAGAAGGCGGAGCCCATCGGAAAAGGTCTGGGGGCTTCTCCCGGCGCTGCCTGCGGTAAGATCGTTTTCACCGCGGAAGACGCCGAAGCGTGGGCGAACCGTGGCGAAAAGGTCGTGCTGGTTCGTCTGGAGACCTCTCCGGAGGACATTACCGGCATGAAGAGTGCCCAGGGCATTCTGACGGTCCGCGGCGGAATGACCAGCCATGCGGCTGTTGTCGCCCGCGGCATGGGCAAATGCTGTGTTTCCGGTTGCGGTGACATCGCCATGGATGAGGAGAATAAATGCTTCACCCTGGCCGGGAAGACCTTCCATGAGGGAGATTTCCTTTCCATCGACGGAACGACCGGTAACATCTATGACGGCCTGATTCCCACGGTTGATGCTACCATCGCCGGTGAATTTGGCAGGATTATGGCCTGGGCCGATAAATATCGCCGTCTGCGCGTTCGCACCAATGCGGATACGCCCGCCGATGCCAAGAAGGCGCGTGAACTGGGTGCGGAAGGCATCGGTCTGTGCCGGACGGAACATATGTTCTTTGAGCCTGAGCGCATTGCCGCTTTCCGCGAGATGATCTGCTCCGATACCGCGGAAGAACGCGAAGCCGCGCTGAACAAGATTCTGCCCTATCAGCAGGGAGACTTTGAGAAGCTGTATGAGGCTCTGGAAGGATATCCCGTCTGCATCCGCTTCCTCGATCCTCCGCTTCATGAGTTTGTGCCTACCACGGAAGAAGACATTGAACTGCTGGCCAAGGCTCAGGGCAAGAGCGTCGAAACGATCAAAAACCTGATCGCCTCCCTGCATGAGTTCAATCCCATGATGGGCCATCGTGGCTGCCGTCTGGCCGTGACCTATCCCGAAATCGCGAAAATGCAGACTCGCGCTGTCATTCGCGCCGCGATCACGACCAAGAAGGCACATCCGGATTGGAACGTGAAGCCTGAAATCATGATTCCGCTGGTCTGCGAAAAGAAGGAACTCAAGTTCGTCAAGAAGGTTGTTGTTGAGACGGCAGACGCTGAAATCGCGGCTTCTGATGTCAAGCTCGAGTATGAAGTGGGTACGATGATCGAAATCCCGAGAGCTGCCCTGACTGCCGATGAGATCGCTTCCGAAGCTGATTTCTTCTGCTTCGGTACCAACGACCTGACGCAGATGACCTTCGGTTTCAGCCGCGATGATGCCGGCAAATTCCTGAGCGCCTATTACGACGCTAAAATCTTCGAGAACGATCCCTTCGCAAAGCTGGATCAGACCGGCGTTGGCAAGCTGATGGAGATGGCCATTCAGCTCGGACGTCCTGTGAATCCGAAGCTGCACGTCGGAATCTGCGGCGAGCACGGCGGTGATCCGAGTTCTGTGGAATTCTGCCACAAAATCGGTCTGGATTATGTGAGCTGCTCTCCCTTCCGGGTGCCGATCGCCCGCCTGGCTGCGGCACAGGCTGCCATTGCGGATAAAAAATAAGGCTTTTTGAAAGAATCCTGATGCGTCAAGCGCATCAGGATTCTTTTTCATTCGTAGAACTTTTTTCCAGCGCCCTTTCAAACGCGCCTCTTGCTTCATCCCAGTCAAAGCCCCTTCGAACGATGGCTGCCATGACCTTCTGCCGGAGCTGAGCCGGATTCTGGTTTTCCCTCCGGTTTCTTCGAATCAGTTTTTCTGCGATCAGCTGCAATCCTTCGTTTTCTGTCTCTTCATCCAGGGAAGAAAGCGCGCAGCTGATATCCTCCTCCATGATTCCCTTCGATTTGAGCTCCTGTTCGATTCTTCTCGCTCCGTAGCGCTGGGAGGAGCGGTAATGCGCCCATTGCATCGCGAATTCCCGATCATTCAGCAGCTTCTCCCGATTGAGCTTATACAGTACCATATCCACGGTATCGTCGGAATAATGGATCTGCCGCAGCTTCTGACGTAATTCCTCCTGACTGCAGGGTCGTCTGGCCAGCATGGAAACAGCCCGATTCAAAGCGGCCGGGTACTGATGCAGCAGGACAAAATCTGCCAGTTCTTTTTCATCCACCGTTTCCCCCTCCGCACAGTTCAGCTCCTGGAGCAGGCGACGCGGAATCCAGTATCGTGTTCCGTTTTCCAGCGTGATTCTGGCGATGGAGCGGATTGTTTCGACGGATTGAATTATTTCCATTTCGGCAGCTCCTTTCGAAACGCCCATCGGAGCAGATCCCTGTTGCAGAGCCCGAGCCTTCCGCACCGTGCTTCGCTGCAGCCGCCATTGAGCATGATCATCATGTTTCCGGTATCCTCCTCCCAGAATGCGCCGTCCGCACAACCGTATGCGAAACCCTGATGGCCCCAGATGCGTGAGGTTGACAGTTTTTCATCCTCAATCAGCAACAGCCCCAGCCCATAGGAAAGCGTAGGAGAAAGAGGCCCGTAATGGCCATGTACCGTGAACATCTCGTCATAGAGCGCTTCTGAAAGCAGGGCTGGATCCCGATAGACCAGAAGCTCCATCAGGCGATGGAGTGACTGAATCCGGATATACATGCTCCCGGCAGTATAACCGTAATGAAGAAGCGGTTCTGGCTCTGTCAGGGGCAGTCTGCCGACCCGGGTGCGGATCATTTCCCGGCCTGATTGATAGGGAAGAATCCGTACAACCGGCATAATCTGCGTATCGGACAGGCTGGATGCGTCCAGCGTCGCTGAAAGCTGAAAGGGTTCAAACAGCATATGCCTGAATACATCCTGAATCGGTTTCTGCCAGAGATACTCCAGAATGCAGCCAATCAACCCGAACCCCAGATTGGAATAATGAAACCCGGAGCCATCCGTCCTTGCTTTTCCTGACTGAAAAAGCTGCGGAAAGGGAACCCTCTCCTCAAGAAAACGGTCCAGATTCACCGGATCCAGCAGGCCGCTCGTGTGGGAAAGCAGCTGGCGAAGAGTCACCTGAGCCAGAGAGGGAATGCGGCCCTCCGGGGGAAGAAAGTCACAGATCGAATCATCCAGAGTGCACAGACCCTGCTGTACGGAACGCAGCGCAACCAGCGAGCTGGCCATTTTTGTGATCGATGCAACACGATAATAAAGGTCCGGCGTCCCCAGGTGGTCCGGAGCAACGGAACGGGTGCAGAGCAGCATCTGTGCCTCCGGTGTCGACAGAAGGGTGGATGACCCGAGAACGTGATGTCTTCGAATGATGCGAACAAAATGTTTTCCCGTCATCAGCGAATGCCCCTGCTGCAGAACCAGGCATTGACGATCCGGGCGAGGAGCGCAGAAGGGAAGGGCCAGACGATACAGACAGTTTTTGATCGGGGTAGTCGGCATATCAGCTCTCCTCCGTCCTTCTCATCCTGTAAAGCAGTAATCCAAAGCTCCATGAAAGAACCCCATATACCGCAAGCAGAAGTATCTGCGTTTTCATCTCACTGAACGCCGGGATGAAGATGTGCATGATCACCGAAAAAGAAAGCAGGGAAAGCAGTCCCCAAATGGAAAGCAGAAGCAGTCGAGCTGCCTTCTGCCTCCCGGAGGATGCTCCGGACGCGTTGCAGAAAAAGAGAATGAAAACAAATGCAATCAGCACAAAGCTGACAAGCTGGCTGACGCGAATGGAGGCGGAATAGAGCGAGTCTGTACGCAGCTGTTCGATCAGCAGCCGACTGCATCCGTAGCCCAGAAAATAAAAAAACAGCACATCTCCTGTTTTTCGCCGATGCCGATAAAACAGCCGGGTCAGGAAAAGGAACAGAAGAAAATCACACACGGACTCGTAAAAGAACGTCGCCATATGCCAGCTGAATCCGCCTTGACCGGGAATCAGCACCGCCACAGGGAAAAACTGAAAACCGGCCTGCTGAATCGGCAGCCCATAGGCTTCCATGTTGAAATAGTTTCCCCATCTGCCGATTGCCTGGGCCAGAGCGACTCCCGGAACGATACAGTCCAGCAGAGTCCTCAGCGGGATCTTCCGCCGCAGACTGAAGAGAAGAACAACCAGAAAACCTGCGATGAGTCCGCCGTAAATGGCCAGGCCACCCTCCCAGATGCGGAGGATGGAAAGTGGATCCTGGCGGAAGTCATTCCAGGAAAAGATCACATAGTAAAGCCGGGCACCCAGGATGCCCACCGGGAGAACAAAAAGAGCCAGATCCAGGATCGTATCCCGGGGAAGCCCTGCCCGGTTCGCGTGCCTCGCAGCAAGCCATACCGCAAGGCCTGCACCGCAGACAATCAGTAAACTATACCATGGAATGATTCCGAAAACATAGCGTGAAGAAGGCATTTCCATCGGCTCGAACTCCTTTGATCATCTGGCAGAATTATACGATTCGCCCTGAAGCGTGTCAACTGAACGGAGAGGGAAGAAGAGCGGTCAAATTATTGACAAATGATTAAATAATCAATATCTACTTGACGAATAAAGAGAGAGCAGGGTAAAATATGTCCATAAAAGACAGTACGTTTGTTCCACACGGAGCAATCTTTCTGTTTGTATTGATTTATCTCATCAATTCAAGTAAGGAGTGTGTGATTTTCGTGTTAAGAAAAAAAACTTGCGTTGCAATGCTTTTGGCAGGCGGACAGGGAAGCCGCCTTGGCATTCTGACAAAGAGCGTAGCCAAGCCTGCCGTCCCTTACGGTGGTAAATATCGGATCATCGATTTTCCTCTTTCCAACTGCACCAACAGCGGCATTGATACGGTAGGTGTTCTGACGCAGTATCAGCCTCTTGAACTGAACGCATATATCGGCAATGGTGCTCCGTGGGATCTGGACGTTTCCAACGGCGGCGTGTTTGTGCTTCCGCCCTATCAGAAAGGAAAGACAGGTGAATGGTACAAAGGAACTGCAAACGCTATTTATCAGAACATGGCCTTCATTGAGCAGTATCACCCTGAATATGTACTGATTCTGAGCGGCGACCATATCTACAAGATGGACTACAACGCGATGCTCCAGTATCATATCCGCAACGGTGCGGACGCGACCATCGCCGTGCGTGAGGTGCCCTGGGAGGAAGCCTCCCGGTTTGGCATTATGAACACGGACAGTGAAGGCAGGATCGTTGAGTTCGAGGAGAAGCCCAAGAACCCCAAGAGCAATAAAGCTTCCATGGGCGTCTACATCTTTACCTGGGAAAAGCTGCGTAAATACCTGATCGAGGACGAGGAGAACAAGAAGAGCTCTAACGACTTCGGCAAGAATATCATTCCCAGCATGCTCGGAGATCAGCAGGCCCTGTTTGCCTATGACTTCAAAGGGTACTGGAAGGATGTCGGAACCATCGAAAGCCTCTGGGAAGCCAACATGGATCTGCTGGAAAGCCCCAGTCCCATCGATATGCACGATAAGCAGTGGCGTATCTTCGCCCGCAATACCGGTATGACGCCCCATTATATCGCTCCCGGAGCTACCGTTACGGATACCCTGATCACTGAGGGCTGTGAAGTTTACGGACATGTGCATCATTCGATCCTCTTCTCCGGTGTGGTCATCGAAGAAGGCGCGCTGATTGAAAGCAGCGTCATCATGCCGGGCACGGTTGTACGGCGCGGTGCCGTGGTTCGGAGAGCCATTATTGCAGAGGATGCAGTCATTGGCGCCGGCTCCTTTGTCGGAGATGAAGAAGGCAATATCGCCGTTGTCGGGCACGGGATCGAGTTGCCTGCCGGTGTGAAAATCCCTGCCGGCGAGCAGGTTGGCGAAGATTATTCCTTTGAAACCTGACTTTCTCTGAGCATCAGCAGCTTTCTCGAAATGAAATTGAAAGGATGTTTACAGTCATGAAGGACGTTATGGGTATTATTTACACAGGCGAAAATGACGCGAGACTGCGTGAACTGACCTCCACTCGTGCCATCGCGGCGCTGCCGATTGCTGCCCGGTATCGTGTGATTGATTTTCTCGCCTCCAGCATGGTGAATGCCGGTATTAAGAATGTTGGCGTGATCATGCAGAAAAACTATCATAGCCTGATGGATCATCTCGGCTCCGGAAAAGAGTGGGATCTGCACGGAAAAATTGACGGCCTGCACATTCTTCCCCCTTTCCTGACCCGTGAAAATGTCGGGCTCTATCCGGGCGCGATGGATGCCATCCGGTCCAATACAAACTTCCTGACCCGCAGCAAACAGGAAATCGTGGTCCTGAGCAACTCCAATGTCATTTACAATGCGCACCTGGATGAGATGGTCCAATTCTTCAAGGATACAAAGGCGGATATCACGCTGCTCTATACGCGGGATACTACCATGCGTCGGGATGAATTCGGAAGCTATCTGTCGACCGATGAGAGCGGCAACGTGATTGACTTTGAAGTGGAGCCCACTCATCCTACGCTGGACAGCACCTACATGCAGGTGATGGTCATCCGGCGTGAATTCCTTCGGGATATGGTGGACAAGGCAGTAGCCCATGGTCTTCACCATGTGGACAGGGATCTGATCATGCGTCTGGTGCAGGACAAGACTGCAAAGATCAATGCCTATGAATATCATGGCCTGTGCTGGATTCTCGATTCCGTGCAGAGCTATTTCAAGTTCAATATGGATATTCTTGATCCTCAGAAGCGGCACGGGATCTTCCGGGAGGATCTCCCCGTTTATACCAAGGTTCGGGATGAAATGCCCGCCTATTATGGTCATGCAGGCAGTGCGATCAATTCTCTCGTCGCCGACGGATGTCAGATCGAGGGAACCGTTGAAAACAGCATCCTGTTCAGGGGTGTGAAGGTTGCTGCCGGCGCATATGTAAAGAACTGTATTATCATGCAGGATGGCCATGTTCATGAAGGCGCCTACATCGAAAACTGCATTATGGACAAGCAGTCTGTTATCAAGCGGAACGCCAAACTGATCGGCCCCGCCGCCTATCCGATCGTGATCGCGAAGGATGTCATTATTTGATGCCCGGACACGTCATATCACGAAAAGGAGGAATACCTATGAAAATCCTTTTTACTGCCAGCGAGTCTGTTCCGTTTGTGAAAACCGGCGGGCTTGCGGATGTCGTGGGTGCTCTTGCGCCAGTGCTGGCGAAGGAAGGGCATGATGTTCGCGTCATCATTCCAGACTTCAGCGCCATTCCTCAGTGCTGGGCAGATCAGATGACCCATGTCTGCGACTTTGAAATTCAGCTGGGCTGGCGTCGCCAGTACTGCGGGATCGAGAAAATCGAAAAAGACGGTGTCATCTGGTATTTTATGGATAACAAATATTACTTCGGTCGTCCCTATATTTACGGGATGGGCGGAGATGAATATGAGCGCTTCGGCTTCTTCTGCAGGGGTGTTCTGAATATGCTTCCGCTGATTGAGTTCCAGCCGGATGTCATTCATGCCCACGACTGGCAGAGCGGTATGATTCCTGCACTGCTGAAAATACAGTATTCTCATCTGCCGTTCTACGCCAACATCAAGACCATTTTCACGATCCATAACCTGCAATACCAGGGCATCTTCGGCATCCGTGAAGTGCAGGATGTACTCGGCCTGGGAGACAGTCTCTGGACAGAGGACAAGCTCGAATGCTTCGGATGTGCCAACTTTATGAAGAGCGCTCTGGTGTACAGTGATCTGATCACCACGGTCAGTCCGTCCTATGCCGAGGAAATCCAGACAGCATACTATGGAGAGCGGCTGGACGGCCTGCTGCGAGCCAGGAAGAAACAGCTTCGCGGTGTTCTGAACGGCATCGATATCGAAGATTACGATCCCGCAACAGATCCCTCCATTGCACAGAACTACACGCTCGACGATCTGACCGGAAAAGCTGCCTGTAAAAAGGCGCTGCAGGAAAATCTCGGTCTGGATGTCCGTGCGGATGTTCCGGTCATTGGTATGGTGGGCCGCCTGAGCAATCAGAAGGGTCTTGACCTGATTGACTATGTGATCGCCGATATCATGCGTATGGATGTCCAGCTGGTTGTGCTGGGAATGGGTGAAGGACGGTACTTCAACCTGTTCAGCTGGGCTGAAGGAGAATACAGGGGGCGTGTTGCAGCCCGGTTTACGATGGATCATGCCCTGGCTCACCAGATTTATGCCGGAAGCGATCTGTTCCTGATGCCCAGTCAGTTTGAACCCTGCGGACTGAGTCAGATGATCGCCATGCGCTACGGAACTGTTCCGATCGTTCGTGAAACAGGCGGCCTTCGGGATACAGTGCTCAGCTACAATGAGTTTTCCCGGGCGGGGAATGGTTTCACATTCTTCAATTATAACGCGCATGATATGCTGCATACGATTGAGCGTGCCGTTGATTTCTATCAGCATCAGCCGGATGTCTGGCATCTGCTGCAGGAAAGAGGCATGACCGGGGATTACAGCTGGACGCATTCCGCCAGTGAATACATGAAGCTTTATCAAAGTCTGGTTGATGGAAAGCCCGATCCGGACAGCTCAGCCGAGACTGCAGAGAATGAGGAGAATCCGGTCGTCGTTCAAATCGATTCCGATGAGAAATGAGTTTCCATGCCAGCAGGAGAAACCTGCAAATGTCCATCAGGGCGGAAAAGGATGTACAGATTTCATGTACATCCTTTTTTACCCGGAAAGGAGAACACTTCGAATGGATATGCCGGAATCTTCCGATCCACGCAGCGCATATTCTGAAGACGGGAATGCGTCCCAAATCTCTCCTCAGAATGTGCAGATCTACGAAGATGAAACAGTGGAAGATCTGCATCTGAAGGGACTCAGGGTCATTCAGAAGAAAAAAGGATTCCGCTTCGGCATGGATGCAGTGCTTCTGGCGGATTTTGCAAACATTCATCCCCAGGCCACGGTAGCAGACTTTGGCTCCGGCACCTGTATACTGCCGCTTCTGCTGATGGGGCGCAGCAGAGGCATGACATTTCATGCCTTTGAAATACAGTCTAAAATGGCGGAAATGGCCGCTCGCACCGTTCAGTTAAACCGTCTGGAGGACAGAATACAGGTCTATTGCGAAGATGCCGGAAAAGCAGAGCAGATTCTTCACACCTGTTCCATGGATGCTGTCATCTGTAATCCGCCCTATGGACGTCCCGGCACTACGATTACAAATCCTGATGCCAGTAAAGCCATTTCCAGACATCAGCAGGAGGAAGGGCTGGACAGCATGCTGGTTTCTGCTTTCAGAGTGCTGAAGGGAAAAGGTCGTCTTTTTCTGATATATCCGGCTTCCCAGATGCTCTTCCTGTTTCAGGCCCTTCAGAAGGCTCATATGGAACCAAAGCGTTTCCGCCTGGTGTATCCATGTTTAAGCAGTCCAGCAAATCTGGTTCTTGTCGAGGCGGTCAAAGATGCTCGCCCGATGCTGCACCCGATGCCCCCTCTCATTCTTTATCAGTCCAACGGAGGCTTGACAAGCGAACTGAAGTCTGTTTATCATATCCAGGAACAGACTGAAGTATGATCAGGTGGGGGAGGTGTGGTCAATTCATGCAAAGAGTCATTGTGATTGGCGGAGGCGCATCCGGCATGGCAGCTGCCATCTCTGCCGCTGAATGCGGGGATCACGTTCTCCTGGTAGAAAAATCACCCAGGCTCGGGCGAAAGGTTGCAGCTTCCGGGAATGGGCGCTGCAATCTGATGAACGCTGGCGCCAACCGATATTATGGAGACGCTGACTTTGCTGCAGCCGTTCTGGAGCATTGTTCGCGTACGGATCTGATTCGCTTCTGGCGGCGTTACGGTTTGTTGCTGACAGAGGAATCCGAGGGGAGAATCTATCCGAATGCAATGAAATCGGATGCTGTTCTTCAGGCATTGAAATCCGGACTTCATAAACATCTGGTTGATATCCATCTCCAGGAAAGCGTGCTTCATGTCCAGCCACGCGCTTCCGGTTTCCGCATCCGGACGGATCAGTCTGCCTATGAGGCTGAGCGTGTGATCGTCGCGACCGGCGGATTAGCACAGCAAAAGCTTGGCGGTTCCGGGGATGGATATCAGTTCCTCACCAGGCTCGGGCATGAGCTCATTCCTCCTCAGCCCGCTCTGGTTCCACTGAGGACGGATCCAAAGTCTGTCGCCGGCCTTGCTGGAATCCGGGTTCGTGCAGGCGTGCGGCTGTTGCTGGATGACCGTCTGCTTCACCAGGAATCCGGGGAGGTTCTTTTCACCGAAACGGGCGTCAGCGGTATCTGTATCATGCAGTGCGGCCGCTTCATCCAGCCGGGATGTGTGCTTGAACTGGATTTCACCCCACAGCGCATATACCCGGATCCTTCTGATTTTGATCAGATCTGGCGTCACCGGCTGAATTGCTTTCAGGAAGAATCCCCGCTGGATCTGCTCAACGGGATCGTTCTTCCAAAGCTCAGCTTTGCGATCTGCAAGCAGGCAGGTATTCCGTTACGTGGAGAAACCGTGTCTCAGCTGACTCCTGATCAAATCTCTCGTATTCGCTACTCCTTTGAACATTATTGTCTGCAGGTTACCGGTTCCTGTGGCTTTGATCAGGCCCAGGTCACAGCAGGGGGCATTCTCTGCCGCGGGTTTGCTTCAGACACGCTGCGTTCCCTGGATATACCCGGGCTTCATGCGGTCGGTGAGGTCCTCAATGTGGATGGGGACTGCGGCGGATTTAATCTCATGTTTG
>ODAI010442006.1_pt1 | contig 24411 bp, 18 predicted proteins | sample 1539321 | NCBI WGS metagenome assembly ODAI01 (sample SAMN02144231, study PRJEB22623) | gut metagenome | biome: sheep rumen | host: Ovis aries | place: New Zealand | reverse complement strand
TTTAGCCAAACGCTCTGCCGCCGCAAAATCCATCGGTGCATAGACCTGTCCTATCTCGCCGTCCTTGGGGTTGGTGAGGTCCGCAGGGATCTCCGTTGGTCCTTCCACCTCGGCTAAACGTGAATGGAAGAAATCCTTCGCAGCAGCGTATTCGTCACTCGTCTCCGCCTCTTTCTCTTCCGCTACAAAACGGGCATACGAACACATCTCCGGCTCGATCTCGCCACCATTGAGGAGGGTGCACAGTTCGCCGAAGAAGATGTTATACGAACCACCGTCGCATACGAGGTGGTGAATATCGGAATAGAGGTACAGCGCCTGCTCCGTACGCACGATAGCGAACCGGCAGAGGAGGTCGTTGGTCAGATTGAACGGCCGGACGAACTCCACGCGGAAGGCATCAAGATCCGCCTCTTTGAGTTGGTGCAGGTCAATCTTGAGCACCTGAGTGCGGTCGATCACCTGTTCCACGCCTGTGTCATTCGTGCGGAAATGCACGAAAAGCTCGGGGTGGTTGTTCACAATCGTCTCCACCGCTGCGCGGAGTTGGTCGTCGGTGATGTCCATCGGCAGACACGCGCGTGTGGGTATATTATATAAGGTGGAGGTCGGGTTCTTCATGCACTCGAAATAGACACCCGTCTGACTGTATGAGAGGGGATAAGGAGTGCTGACCTCTTGCGGTGAAATAGTTTCGTTATTTCGATATTCCGATATCTCGATATCTCGATTTTCCGTTAGCTTTGCTTTCAGTATCTCATTTTCGATAGTCTGCAGGTTAGCACCCTTGATCAGCAGTTTGGCGTCGAGCTGGACTCCGAAACGCTTATAGACCTGGGTGGCTAATTTGATCGCCGAGATAGAGGAGAGCCCCACATAACGGAGGTCGGTAGTAAGCCCGAAATCGCTGTTTCCGACGATGCCGGCAATGAGTTCTTTGAGTTGCTCCTCCAGAACATTGAGCGGAGCCGCACTCTCTTCTTTGCCGCTCCGGCTCTGTGCATGCGCATACGGATCCGGCAGCGCCCGTTTGTTCACTTTCTGGTTTTGGTTCAGCGGAATAGCGTCAATCTGCATGGTTACCGCCGGCACCATATAGGGCGGTTTCTGGTCCATGATAAAGGCATTGAGCGCCTCGGTATCTATCTGCCGGTCGCTCACCACGTACGCCGCGATGAACTTACCGCCGCCCTCCGGAAAATCGAACGCCTGCACGGTAGCATCCTTGATACCCTCGAACTGACGGATGACCGCCTCTACCTCCTTGAGTTCGATACGGAAGCCGCGGATCTTGACCTGACCGTCCTTGCGGCCGACAAACTCGATGGCTCCGTCCTCGCGGTAACGGACGATATCGCCCGTGCGGTAACATCTGATTCCATTCCATTCTACGAAAGCCTCGGCGGTCTTCTCGGGGTTGTTGAGGTAACCGATACCCACCTGCGGTCCGGCTATATAGAGTTCACCCGCTGCGCCCCACGGCACGCGGTGACCGTACTTATTGACGATGAAGAGCTGCGCCGTGTCGTTCGGATAACCAATCGGGATGTTCGGTTCGTTCTTCTCTACCCAATAACTGGCTACGTACGCGATGCACTCAGTAGGACCATACCCGTTCTGGAAATGATACGAAGGCGGATTGAGGCTCATCAGTTTCTCGCCACCGGTGCCTAAGAACTCAAAACCAGGGATATCCGGATAGTTCTGCACCATCTGGGTAGCCACTTGAGTGGTCATGAACGAATGGGTGATTCCTTCGCGTATGAAGAAATCGTGAATTCCCTCCAGATCAAAACGGATGTCGTCCGGAATGATGTACATTGCACACCCGGCCACCATACACCCCCAGAGATCGTGTACGAAAGCATCAAATCCATAACCTGCGTATGTAGCGTAGCGGCTCTGCGGCGTGAGGCCTATATGGTGGACGTGGAAATCACATAAAGTGAAGATATTCCGCTCGCTCAGCATCACGCCTTTCGGCGTACCCGTAGTTCCCGAAGTATAGAGAAGGACAAACGCACCTGCCTTGCCGTCGTATTTCGCGGCATCGGCGCGCATGAAATCCAGTCTCTCCGCGGGATACGAGCTATCCAGCGGCATCGCCGTCATGCCTGCCTTGGCGATAGCGATCGGCACGAGTGCCATCTGTTCGTTACGCGGAACGGAATAGCCGATCACGTGCTCGCCGCAACGCTCCGTATATTTCGGGTCGATGGTGTCCGTAAGGCGGTCCACCTCGGCGTAAGTCAGTTTGGTATCGCCCGAAACGATGCAGATGGCATCCGGTTGCTCGGCTACGTGTTTCTTGAACCGCGAAACCAAACTATCTCCTTCGGCAATTCGATATGCCGATATATCGGGGTTTCGGGCATCCAACCACTTTGTCTGCTCATTGGAGCACAGTTCTACCCCACTCACCGTCTCGGCTTTCACCATCGAGCGGAGAATACAATCATAGCACTCCACCAACTCCCGGATAAACGCATCGTCGTAGTCCGATGTGCCATAACTCATCTTGAGCCAATAGTGCTCATTCATCTCCTCCAGTTCGGCACTCAGTTTCCATCCCGGAACCGGTTTTCTTAGATCGACAGGCGATACCGATTCGCTGCCTAAAAGCAGGTTTCGTCCTTCGTCCACTACCCGTCCCTGATACACGAACATCACCGGATTGTTCAGCCCCAGATCCTGTACCGCATCCTGATACGCATAGTACATGTACTTGCGCGTCTGCTGCATCTGTTCATCCAGAGCGTCCATGAGTTCCCTCAAGGGCATGGGCGACGGTCGGTTGCTCCATTCCGCAAACACCGGCAGGGTATGAACCATCATGGTCACCGCTTCTCTGGTGCGGCGATCGGAACGCCCGTAATAAGCCGTGCAATACGATGCTTTCTCCTCTGCCGAATAAGTAGCCAGCAGCAGCGCCCAAGCGGTCTGCATGATGACACTCTCTTTAGCACCGAAGCGTTGCTCTATAGCGTGAATATCGTCCTTGGTAACAGAGAGCGGATAGAATTTATAAGCGTAAGAATGATCCGCCTCGCCTTCTGCATGCCGGAGAGCCAACTCGGATTGCGGGATAGGCAGCGAGTCCGTGTCAGCCGCATCGCAGAACGTCCTGGCGTACCACTCTCGCGCCTCGTTCATCTTCACTTCATCGGCTCGTTGTGCGGCTTCCTCCTGCGTTATCGCCCCGCCATCCAGGGTCTCCGGAGTAAGCGGCTGACCATTATATGCCCGGCTGATATCACGCGCCAGCGTCATCAGCGAAAAGCCATCCGAGACCACATGGTGTACATCCAGATAGAGATACCTGGAGACGGAAGAGGAAGCATCCGATACTTGATAGATCTCTGCGCGGTAGAGGCGCTCTCCATGAATATCCATCGTACGGGAGAAGGTCTTTTGTACTTCCGTCCACTCCTGCATAGACAAGCCTATCCGCCGTACAAGTGGTTCGGCTCCCTCCACGATCATAGGCATCCCATCTTCGTCCGGCTCAATGCGGCCGCACATATACGGATGCGCATTCAGCGTGGCAAGAACAGCTGCCTGCAATCGATCCAAATCTACGCTGTCCGGCAGGGTGTATAGAGCCGGATTCTGGTAATTAGCCTCATCACTCACGGTTGTCTCGCAGGCATAGTACACGCCTAACTGCGCTTGGCTCAATGAACTTTTCATGGTTTTTATTCCGACTTTAGTCTATCTCAAAAATATTCTGGAACCCGCTCATGCGGAAGATATCGGCTACATCCTCGTTCAGATGCGTAATGCGCACGGAGCCGCCGTGGGTTTCACTCTCACGCTTGAGTTGCATGAAGAACCGCAAACCAGCGGAAGATATATACTCCATCTCTGCACAGTCGATCAGTAGAGACTCTGCTGCATGGTCCAGAATCAGCTGCAGCTGGTCGGCTTGTTCAGTCGTTGCAATGGTGTCCAACTCGCCTTGGATATGAACGATGGTCTCCTGTTCGTTTTTCTCAATTCTGACTTTCATATATCTTACGATTTAACAATTTAACAGTTTAACGATTTAACAATCGTCAATAGGTTCTTTTCTCCTTCGCGGCGGTATTGCAGGTCGTCCGCAATCTGTTTGAGCAAGGTTATACCTAATCCGCCTATCTGCCGCTCCGCCACGACTTTCTCCGTATCAGCAGAGGCTTGCGCGGTGGGATCAAAGGCAATGCCGTCATCGGACAGCCGGATACAGAATTGGCTCTCTGCTCCCGACTCACGAATCTCTACTCTCAATCCGATCTCCGTTGCCTGCGAGTAATGGACGATATTGACCACCGCCTCTTCCAACGCCAATTCCAGTTTCTTGAGTGTCCTTTTCTCTATTCCCACGCAAAGGCCGTATTCATGTACCGCTGCGCGGAGAGCCGGCCATCGGTCCATCTTGTTCTCTACCCGCATGGCAACAGGTTCTACCCCACTCGTTTTGCGGATGACCATGAGCGTAATATCGTCCGTAGGCACGGTATCCACCATGAAGCTTTTCACCTCTTCCTGCAGGTCGTAACAGCGGATGCTGCCCGGCTGGCGACCGATGATGTCGCGCCAGCGCGCGAGGCCTAACATCTCACGCCGGGCATTGCGCGCCTCGGTGATACCGTCCGTGTAGAGGACGATGGAGTCACCTTCACCCAACATCGTCCCTTGTTCCTCAAACCGGAAAGTGCCATCATAACCCATTGGTATATTAGGAATCAAGTCCAAGCCGCGTACGTGCTCCGCAGCATGCTCACTCACTACCTGCGGCGAGAGATGACCCGCATTGCAGTACAGCAACAGGCCGGTAGGGATATGCAGCCGCCCGATAAAAGCAGTGACGAACATCATACTCGGATTGTTCTCGCTCAGGACGCTGTTCATCTCCTCCATGATGGCTTTCGGCGAGCGTAAACGCTGTACAGCCGAACGGAAGAGGTTAACCGTCGCGCTCATGAACATAGCCGCCGGCACACTCTTGCCGCTCACATCGCCAATGATGAAATAGAGGTCTTCTCCCTTGCGGTAGAAATCATACAAATCGCCGCCCACTTCGCGCATCGGCTCCAACACCGCCTGCACTTCGATATCGCCATCCGCACTCGCCTGTCGGCATTCGTCTCGGGATTTCAAAATACCTCTTTGAATGCCGCTGGCGATTTGTAACTCTTGCTCCATCAGCCGGTTTTCCGTCTCCACACGGGCATATGCCTCTTGGTCTGACCATAACCTGCGGATCAGGATGCCGGCTACTAAGATACCGATTATCAGCGTAATGAATGTAATCAGGGAGGTTTTGACTATTCCGTCCCATAAGTGATGGCTTGGTACACCTATCATCAATACCATCTCGGCCGGGGAAAGCTTCTTTTCCGATATAATCCAATCATCCTCGCCGGACATCTCCCCCGTCTGGACTATCAGTGTGCCATCCAGACCGTACAACTGACAGACTGCGTCATCATACGGACGGGTGTCTTGAAGCAACTGCTTCGTCCAGGACAAGGTGTAGTCCGCACCCGCTACACCAAACACATTACCGTAGTCGTCACAGGCCTTAAGCGAATAGGTGAAAATAAGGCTGTCTGTGTCTATATCATTGTAGGAGCGGCTCCAATAACCATTCTCACCGCTCTGCATGGCTCCTTTATACCAGTCGCGCTCATAATAATCCACCATATCTTCAAAATGATAACTGATGATGGAGTCTTTTTGGATGTGTGCGGCGCATATTGCATAATACTCGCCTTGATTGGGAAAATAATGCGGAACATAGCAGATATAGCAACTGAACAGATTCGGATAACGCCAAAGTACAGATTCAATCATCTGGTGTTGGGTTGTCGTATCCTGGATATACTGCGGCAAATAGGTCGCTATATCCGATACGGCATCGCACATGTCATGCAACTCATAAATCACATCCTTCTGCGCCAGCTCCATTTTGTAATCTATACGCTCCGTGATGTCTGCTCGATTGCGCTGATAAGACAACACAAACTGGATTGTCATGGCGATGACGAGAAACAGAGCACCCGCTATTGGCAACCATCTATACCGCATTTTACACCCTAATTACGAATTTGGCTACAAATTTACACTTTTTTTTCCATATACGCAAATATTTTTCATCTTTCATCTTTCATTTTCCACTTTTCTCTTGCATATTTCCGCAAAAAGTTGTACCTTTGCAACTGAAAATGCAATAAGATTAATCTTCATGACGAACTTACAACTCTACATTGAGCAATCTATCCTGCCACAATACGATGCCTTTGACGGAGGACACAAGCGTGATCATGCGGAGGCGGTGATACGGGAGTCAATAGTCCTGGCGCGCGAACACGGTGCCGACGAACAGATGGCATATGTCATCGCCGCATATCATGACCTCGGCTTGCGCTACGACCGCGAGACCCATCATATCCGCTCCGGCGAGATTCTCATGGCAGACCAAACACTCCGCAAATGGTTTACGGAGGAACAACTGTTGACCATGCGCGATGCGATAGAAGACCACCGCGCCAGCGGCAAGAACCCGCCACGCACTATCTACGGCGCTATCGTTGCCGAAGCCGACCGGCAGATTATCCCGGAGACTGTCATCGCGCGCACTATGGCGTATTCCGCCAAACTATACCCGGAAGGCGGTTTTGAGGCGCTCTACGCACGTTCCCGCGAGCACCTACTGGAGAAATACGCCGAAGGCGGTTATATGCGACTCTGGCTCAACTCTGAGCGCAACGTGCGTTCCCTGGAAGCCCTCCGCGCTATCATACGCAACGAGCCCCAGCTCCGCGCACTATGCGAACAGTGGTATCAGACTAATAATCCATGATCGAAGTTTTATGAAAAGTACCGAACTGCTCCGCGCATCCCAAAGCTGGGACGGAGCGTCTCTGCCTGCCTACCCTGCCGGCCAACCCGAACTGATTGTCAAGCGTCTTGTCTTTCCTGCCGGCGCAAAAACAGAGTGGCACCACCACACCGTCATCAACTACGGTATCATCCAACAGGGCGAACTGACCATCGTCTGTCAGGACGGCGCCGAACACACTTTCCATGCCGGCGAAGCGATGGTAGAGGTCATCGGCACCGTCCATCGTGGCGAAAACCGGGGCTCCGAACCTGTCATCCTCGATATGTTCTACGCCTCCTCTCCCGGCGCAGAAATAACCATCCCGCACCCGGAATTCCCTTCGCTTTGAGCAGAACCTTTGCAGCCGGACAAATGCAAAAAAATAAGTAAATGAGCCAATACCTCTTCTATGCCATACTGATTTATCTCGCGGCTATCAACATCGTCGCGTTTTTCCTGTATGGCATTGACAAATGGAAGGCAAAGCGCAACAAGTGGCGCATCACCGAGGCACGCTTGCTCTGGATAGCCGTCGCCGGCGGCAGCATCGGTGCTCTGCTCGGTATGAAAGTCTGGCACCATAAGACCCAGCACGCCAAATTCCGCTTCGGCCTCCCTGCCATCCTCTTCCTCCAACTCGCCGCTGTTCTCGCCGCGGGGTACTATTATTTCTTTGTAAATTAGCATATTCTATATGGCAGAAACACAATATACATATCCGAACATAGAGTGGCACCCGTTGCTGCCGTTTCTGGCGGATGCCCTCTTCCTCACGCGCCTACCCGCTATCCCTTGACAACAAAGCCGCAGCCTACCGCCGGATGTTTGAAGCCATCGGACTGCTATGAATCATCCACAACCGTCCCCAAAATCACCCTTCCACTACGATTTTTCGCCCCCTCTTGCACATGTCAAAAAAAACGGGAAAGGAGAAAAACAGACAAGAATACAAGCAGAGTTCTACTCTGCTTTTTTTGTGTCCAAATCAAAAACGGCGTTTGGCGAGGGTTTGAACTCCTTTACGTGTATGTGCGCACGTACGAGTGCGCAATGGTCCAATTAGTTTAACAATTAAAATTATTCAATTATGGAAGTAAACATCAGTAACCTTAATCACTTCAGCGCTTTCTACGGAAATTTTGCCATCTACACAGACACGATGGGCAAGTCCGGCATCATCAACCATCAAGGAGAGATAGTCCTCTGGGCAGATGAGTTTGAAATTGCGACGTTCGTTGAAGGAACGACTTTCGCGTTCCAGAATACGGACGGCTCTCTCAAAGAAATGTTATTTGACGCTGCCACCGGCGAAAAGAAATACTTTGAGCGTCCGGCGGTGGAGCACTTGCCGATGGAGCAGAACTCCCTCGTTGCGCCAAATAGAATAGCTTTCCAAGAAGAAGGTCTATTCGGCATCAAGGACAAGAAAGGGAATGTAGTCGTTCCGGCTCAATATATCCAAATGTCAAGCATTGGGGAGAATATCGGTCTTATTCATGTGAAAGACAAAGGCAACAGAGCCGGAATAATCACAGCAGAAGGCAAGCCGTTTATCCAATGTAAGTACGCGTATGTGGTACACAAGCGCGCTACAGATACATACAAAGTGAAAACTCTAAAAGGAAAATTCGGTTTGCTGGATAGTAGAGGAAAAGTGCTTGTTCCGGCGCGATATGATTGTCTCGATGTAACGGACAATTTGGATGAGATAGCAGTCAAACGTGGCGGCAAATGTTTCTTCATTAACCGCAACGGCAAACCCATTGATTTAATAGAGGCGTGGGAGAACCATCTCATCGAACAATTCAGTTCAAAGTCCGGCTATCGCTTGACTAAGAATGAGAAAAACGGACGGATCTATTTTGTGAAAGAACACAAAATAGTGAAAGAGGCCACCTATAAAGACCTTTGTATCATATTAGAACAAATGCTTAAAACCATAAACGAACTAAAATAAGAAGCATATGCCAAATAACAACAGATTGGAATTATTAGGCACGCCGACGTCGGACGGTTATGCGCTGGCAATCAATCATTTCTCCAACAAAGTAGTAATTATGCAGGGCAAATGTGTTCTGCATGAAACCCGATTAAAGGAAAACTGGATCGAATATCCGAAAGGAACTTTCTTCCGTCCCTTGCAATGGATTGCTCCAGACAGGTTGCAGTTCTTCCAAGATGGTTATTGGGGAGTTATGAACCCAGAAGGAATTGTAACGATTCCGCCTGTCTTTAAGTTCATTGTTCCATTCAAAACCACCGGATATTTTATTGTCAAAGACCAGCATGACAAATGCGGTTGCGTGGATAAAGATTTCAAAATGCTTTATCCTTGTGAATACGAGTACAAAGAACTGAGAGCAAAACTAATCGAAGAGTTCCAAAACAACGCATAAAAAAGCGAGGGCTAAACTGCCCTCGCTTTATTTTTTCTCTATAGTTCTATTCCTTTGTCTTCGGCTGCTTTTGTCAATGCTAACAACTCACTTTCTATCTCATTTTTAAGCGTCCCATTCATGATTTTTGTCATCATTTCTTCTGATATCCAATTCTGTTCTTCTGTGAAATCTTTAGTGAAGTAATGGAAAGACGGCCACCCTTGAGAAGATTTTCTTCCATCAAATAACTTGCTCAAAGCATCGTAAGTTTCTTTTTGTGTACCTCGTAATTCCAATTTCCTATAGTGGTATCCGCTTACGCAATCCCGCATCTGTTTACGTTGAAATTCAAAGGCAATATCAAATGTTTCCCATTCTTTTTTCTTAAACGAGAAACCCATATAATTGGTATTCAACCAGTCTTTTCCATCGCCCCAAATATTTAGCACATAACCATTCTTACTAGCAATTTCTTTTAATTGTGGAGCAAAGATTGTCTCCATAACCTTTTGAACAATAGAAGAAAAATTGTTGTATATCCATAATAAGGCCTCTACGTTTTGAGGTTCTGAACAAAGCTTTTCAAGTTCTTTTTTTACACTGGTTTCCATATTTTGATGAGTTAAACTGTTTAACAAATTTAGATATTGTATCAATATTTCCCGTACAAGTGGTTTCTGTACGGCTTTTTCAAGACATAAAAGAATCCATTGCTTTATATCTCCGGCATAACTTATACAGTAAAAATCTTCATTTTCTTTTACTTTATTACTACCGGTGGAAGAATCAGATGGATGTTTACCGTCCAATGTGAGATAGAGTAATTTATAGTTTTGGCTACCATATTTTTGCTCTGCATAGTTATGATATCTTAGTAATTGGTTTGCTTGGTCAGCAGCATAGATTTTATTTTCTATGATGATAGCCTGTTTACCCGAATGAACCAAGATATCCATTCTTCCGCCTTCTTCTTCGGTTCTATCGCCTATTACAACTTCTACTTCGGCCTTTGCTTTAGTGGTGTCAAATGGCTGTTCAAACTGCGTTGGGAGCATTTCCAAAAATAACTGCAAAAAGACATCTTTGCAGCCATGTGAGCCTTTAGGATTTAATAATTCTGCTAATATCGCAGAATGAGTATAGACTTCATCTGACTCCATGTGCATGACTTGGAAGATATTAAAATCTTCTCCTCGGTCGAAGCGTTCTTTCTTTTGGATTTTTTCGCGCTCCAAAAGTTTGTTAATGTGTCTGATTAGAGATTCATACATATTCTAATGTGTTTTAATATAGTATTTATGATAGTTTTCCATTAAGTGCCGGATGTTTTCTTTGCCGACAGGGCTTCATATCGGAATGCTTTTTCGAGTGCAAAGTTACAATAAATTAGCGGAATATGCAAACTTTCAGAGATAAATTTTCTTCAAAAATACATTTCGGCGTTTGGCGAGGGTTTGAACGCCTTATATTTTTTCGCTCTGTAATTTTATTACAAATCTTAACAACCGACCTTTCATGTATCATGTCTGAGAGTGGCGCGAGAGTGGCTTGAGAGTGAAGGAGTGCGACGGAACGCACTCCGAGTGAAGTGCCCGAATAGTTCCCACTATGAGGACAAGCACGAACATAGAACAAAAGATTGACTGCAGTTATATTAAGTAGCGTTCAATTCTTTATTCTTAATAATCACATACCTTTCAACCTCCCTATTATTTGGGGTCCCCAGAGTAAACCGAAGCCGAAGGCTGTTTGCTATGGGGAGAGCGAAGGCAGGAGTTGCTTTGTCGATTTAACGGAGTGGTATCGACCGTCGCAATCTCCTTGCCGAACGCGATAGCAGACCTTATGCTGATCTTGAGCGGAGGTTAGAGGGATGTTGGCATAATGACCAAATCTTAATAATCGGCAATTCCATTTGCCATAGTTTCAAGTAATTCGAACTCAAAAGACAGTAACCATTGGAACAAAAATGCACACTAAAACGCACAAAATTGCATAAAAGTTGCTCACTCTATTGCGCAATTCAAAAAAAAGTTGTATCTTTGCAGCGCAAAATGAATCGTGCCCCTGTGGCTAAGAAAGTTTTGCAGTATTTAGCCCGCGCTGAGGGAATATGTCTTTCGGGTGGGTGACATACAGGACATATTGACAAAAGGCGTCTTACGCGCTTTGTTTTGGCTAACCAGAATCTAGCAAATTCAAACTAACAACCAAAACACTGCGACACAAGATGCCCATTGGTATGTATTTTCCATGTACATGCACATATACGTGTACACTAATACATACGGCGTGGGCTTCAGTGTTGTTTGTTCGGAAGTTAGGGCAATGCTAGAGCCTTGGTTAGCGGAACAGCAAGATTGCAGTCCCGCTTTTTTGTTTGTGTGTACATACCCTCCAAGATTGTCCCGACATTACCCCGACTCGATTCTCTCTCGTTAGTGTCTCGACAGTCTGATTTGGATAAGATAGATATAGAAACAAAAAAGAATATAAGTGGAGAATGCCGAAAATCCAATAAAGAGTAGGTGAAAATTTAAAATCATAATACTACTACATGAGTGAATTTGACAATTCAGTAGGGCTTATAATAGATCCATATAGCCCATTAGGAAAAGAAATGAAAGAAGTATCTGAAAGTCTCAGTACCTACTATGTGTGCGATAATTGTGGCAGACTATCGGAGACAAGAACTTGCCCATATTGTGGTTCACCATGTCACAAGAACCGCATCAACGAGTATAAACCCAATTTAATATCATAATAAGGGACTCTGAAAATATAGAAAACCAAGTAGGTTAATGTCTAACAATTTTAAATACTAATCCTATGACACAAGAAGAATTCAACGAGATGCTTATAACGGCTCTTCAAGAGCATGTAACTATCAAGTACTACAACAACGGCGAACATATTCACGTTAGTATCTATTTTGATGACGAAGAAATATGTGATGGAAGTTGCGAGTCTGAGTGCTATTAATACTAATACCGGAGAAAGCCGAAAATCCGATAAAGAGTAAGCAAGAAAAAACTTAAGTTTGTATGGAAAACAGATTATTTAAAGTGGTTAATAAAACCACAACAGAAATGTCCAATGCACCTTTTCGCTTTGAGCACACACTCCAAGAATTCATTGTCGAACACCCGTCAGTATTAACTCTTTCCGACACAATGAAAGAAGTAGAAATATCTTGGGTTGAAAAGAAAGAAAAAGGGAGAAGATACGATATAGTTGCTCATTTCAATGATTCTGGTGATACTGCAGTGGTCGAATTAAAAAGAAATAAAATAGATGAGCGTGCATTGAACCAGATTAAAAGTTATATGTCCAATAGTACTCAGGAAAAATTTGACTGCGGAATTCTTGTTGGCTCATCTATTTCACCTAAAATACTTGACGCGATAAGAAAATCAAGAATAGAGTTATATGTGATACTACTTAATTGTTTTGATTTTGGAGAAATAGAAAATGTGTCTACAATAATCTATGCTCCTAAAGAAACAGCAAAGGACTATACAAAATATACCCTTTATAATCCTTCCACGAATTCGTCAATAACAAATCTATCTAAAGGAAAATTGGTATATGAAATAATTAATGGATATTTATCTTCGCGTCCGTTGAAAACAATTGCAGAACTTCAGAAAGAATTCCCAATTGAGTTGGCAAGCAGAGGTCCTGAAGCAAAATTGCAGATTATTATTAAAAATGATTTAGAAGAAGACGATAAGTTGCGAATAAGATATTTCAAAAAATCACTAACGTGCGCGGATGGAGAGATTTTAATATGCAATCAATGGGGAATTGGTAATATCGATGGAATGATAAATAAAGCTAAAGAATTAGGAATGCAAATAACAATTCAAAATAACTAAATTATGAAAACAAAACTTTTTACCCTATTGCTCGCTGTAGCAGCCAGCATAGGAACAATCTTTGCCTCTGATACACAAGTGGATGGCATTTGGTATGATTTCGACAGTAGTACGAAAACTGCCATAGTGACTTATCGAGGCTCTTCCTCTAGCTCTTATACAAATGAATACACAGGAGATATTGTTATCCCTCCGGTCGTGAGCTATAATTATGAAGAATATACTGTCACCAGCATTGGAAGCTGTGCTTTCAGAGATTGCTGGAAATTGACCTCTGTTACGATTCCCAGTAGCGTCACCAGTATTGGAAGTGAGGCTTTTCGTGGTTGCACCGTTTTGACCTCGGTTATAATTCCAAATAGCGTTACCAGTATTGGAGAGTATGCTTTCTATGAATGCGTCAGTTTGACCTCTTTGACGATTGGCAATAGCGTTACCAGCATTGGAGATAATGCTTTCGCTTTTTGTTACGCTTTAAACTCTTTGACGATTCCCCATAGCGTCACCAGCATTGGAGAGTTCGCTTTCAGGAATTGCATTGCTTTGACCTCTGTAACCATTCCTAATAGCGTCACAAGCATTGAAAATTATGCTTTCTATAGTTGCGGGAGTTTGACCTCTGTGACGATTCCCAATAGCGTTACCAGCATTGGAGATAATGCTTTCGCTTATTGTTCCGGTTTAGCCTCTGTGACGTTTCCCAATAGCGTCACCAGCATTGGAAGTAGTGCTTTCCAGGATTGCAGAGGTTTGACCTCTGTGACGATTCCTAATAGTGTCACAAGCATTGGAGGTTCTGCTTTCAATGGCTGCGCTAATCTAAATGTGGTTTATATCGGCAATAGCGTTATTGCAATTGGGGCATCAGCTTTCCGTAATTGCCCGCAATTATACAAGGTAATAATGCTACCTAACACTGTTCCCTCAGGAATCAATAATGCTTTCTCGACTTTATCCGGTCGAATTACCTATGTGGGAAATACGAATTATCAAAGTGGGTATGAAGTATTAGGTACACAGCGTGTGTATCCGAACTTAAATTCCTATTTCACTGTAGATGGCATCGTCTATGCATTAGTCAACCCAAGTCAACGCACTTGCGATATCATCGATTGTGACTATTCAGGCAACACTACTGAGTTGTTTGTCGGAAATTCTGTTGTTTACCGCAATGTGACACTGTCTGTTAATTCGATTAACATCAATGCCTTTAGAAATAATCAGAATATAACAAAAATTACCATCGATTTTAATCACGCTTTACCCTCGTATATGGCCTTTGGTTGTTCCAATATTGACACTCTAATTGTCATGTCTACAGGGAACATCGGAACATACGCTTTTAGCAATTGTTCGAAAAATTCACACGCATACTACCATATTAATAATAAAGGGGATATATCTGCAAATGCTTTCGCTAATTGTGATAAACTATACACATTGATTATTGGCGATTCTGTAAAAAATATCGGTTCTTCGGCCTTCTATCAATGCGTTAGTATTGTTAATGCAGACATCTATAACAAGGGCGGAATCGGCTTGAATGCTTTTCAGTCTTCTTCAACAAATGAAGATGCAACTTATCATATCCATAATAATGGTTTGATTAATAATTATGCTTTTGCTGATTGTTCCTCAATAACGAATTTAACTATTGACTCTTGTGTAACTACAATCGGGAACTATGCGTTCCAAAATTGCAGTAGGTTGGAAGATGTTACTATTCGGAATAAGGGCAACATAAGTACACAGGCTTTTGCGGGTTCTTCAACTCAAAATCCTGCTACCTATGTAGTTCAGAATGTAGGTCAAATTGGCGAATCGGCTTTTGCGAATTGTACTTCCATGACGAATCTAACCATCGACACTTGTGTAACTACTATCGGGAACACTGCATTCCAAAACTGCTATGGTTTGGAAGATGTTACTATTCTGAATAAAGGTGACATAGGTGCACAGGCTTTTACGGGCTCTTCTACACAAAATCCTGCTACCTATACCATCAGCAATGTTGGCTCTATTGAAACATCTGCTTTTGCAAATTGTACATCTATCAAGAGTTTAAGCATTGATACTTGTGTGACCTCTATCGGAAACTATGCATTCCAGAATTGCAGTAGTCTGGAGGATGTTACTATTCGGAACAATGGCAACATAGGAACTCAGGCATTTAAAGGTTCTTCTACTCAAAATCCTGCTACTTATTTAGTTCAGAGCGTAGGTCAAATTGGTGAATCGGCTTTTGCTAATTGTACTTCCATGACGAATTTGACAATCGACACTTGTGTAACCACTATCGGCAACACTGCATTCCAAAACTGCTATGGTTTGGAATACGTTACTATTCAGAATAAAGGCAACATAGGAACTCAGGCTTTTACGGGCTCTTCTACACAAAACCCTGCTACCTATACCATCAGCAATGTCGGCGCTATCGGAGAATCAGCTTTTGCAAATTGTTCTAAATTGCAAAAAGCTCGTTTGGGAAATCAGATTCCAAGTATCAATCAAAGTGCATTCAGTGGATGTGTTTTATTAGATTCCATAACAATGCCCAATACAATTTCCTCTTTGGGAGCATCTGCTTTCTATAATTGTGCAAAACTAGCTTATGCCAAATTAAGCAATCAACTCACATCCATTGCTCAATCCACATTTGCGGGATGTAGTACACTACCGGAATTATTTATCCCGAAATCAGTAACCTCAATTGGTAATGGCACATTTAAGGGGTGTAGCGCGCTATCAATAGTTAGTTTCGAAGATAGTTCTGCTCCATTGTCGTTAGGTACAAATGCGTCTAACCAAGGTCTGTTCTATGATTGTCACCTGGATAGTTTGTATATTGGGCGTGAACTAAACTATCCGAAGACTGCATCTAATGGTTACTCTCCATTCTATCGAAACTCGTCATTGCGGAGTATTGTAATTTCCGACTTCCCGACCAAAGTAGAGACTAACGAATTTTACGGTTGCACGAAATTGTATTCTGTGTATATAGGGAATGGTGTTACAAGTATTGGCGATTATGCGTTCTCGGGATGCTCGTCTATCGATTATTTCAGTTTCGGAAACCAAGTACAAACTATCGGAGCGGAAGCATTCTCGGACTGTGTGGCAATGACAAGATTGTATAGTTATTGCCAGCAGCCTCCTACCTGCGGAACCTCTGCCCTCGAAGATATCGACAAATGGAATTGCACCCTGTATATTCCCAAAGGCACGATAAATGACTATGCTGCAGCCAATCAATGGATGGACTTCTTCTTCATCGAGGAAAACGAAGAGGGCGGAGAAGGTATTCAATATACTATTTCCGTAGATTTCGATGCTGCAAAGGGAACGGTTACAGGCGCAGGTGTATATAATATAGGCACGGAAGTCATTCTGATAGCCACGCCGGCTGAAGGTTGTACATTTGTGGAATGGGAAGACGGCAGTACAAATCCTGAAAGACATATATATGCTTACAAATCTGAAACATATACGGCTACTTTCTCTGCTCCTAACTATGAGTTGTATAATGGTAACGATATCGCTGTTAGCGGTGAAAGTGTTCTTAATAACATTGAGATAGACCGAGTTTCCTATCCGAATGCTATAGCATACTCTTACTCAACCACAACGGATATCAACCTGCCGGATAATATCTGCGGACAGAATAACGAAGGAGATTGGTACGCAGATAGTATAGCTCTCATTGATGCACAGCCGTTCTATGCGCCGTACGATGTAGAGGCAAAGCAATTATCCTATGCACGTACGTTTGAGAACGACCAGTGGCAAGCACTATACGTTCCGTTTGACATGCAGTATGCCGATTTCAGCAGCAAAGTACGTATAGCATATGTCAATAATGTGCATCAGTATGACGATGACGATAATGGTGTAATTGACCGTACGGTGATTGAATTTATCTCGGTTGTGAACGACGATATCAAGGCTAATTGGCCCTATATTGTGAAACCAAATACCATAGGAGCGATGACGTTTAATGTGGCTAACACCACATTGCATGCAACCGAAGAAAATGATGTAGAGTGTCAATCCGCATTTACACGATTTAATATAATTGGTACCTATCAGAATACACCTGTCATCAATAAGTACATTGTTCATGACGGAGAATTTGAATTCTGCGAATCATTGCAGACCGTTTCTCCGTTCCGCATATACTTGGTTGTGACAAATAAGTATCCTACATCTCCACAACCTGCTCCAATGCGTATTACATTTATGATTGACGGCAGAGAAGAGCCGACTCCTACAGATGTTGAAGTACTATTTGAGAATGATTCGACAGGAGAAACATATGATGTGTTAGGAAGACCTGTTTCGCGTCCTTCTCATGGTATTTTCATTCGCAATGGAGAGAAAATTTTAGTAAAGTAATAACATTCAAATCAATTATCTGCCGACTTCAAAAGAGTTGGCAGATTTTTTATTTTCAGGCATTAAACTCCCCCAAATCCTCATCCTCCGCGGGGAGAAGGTATATACCCTCCAAGGACAAGAGGTAAGGTAAAACTCTGTTTTACATTTTAGATTTTAAATTTTATATTTGTGATTTAATCACACGGGCGGCTCATTCATCGAGCCGCCCGTGTGTTTTGTTTAGATAATCATAGATGTATGGCTTAAATATCTTGCAAGTGTCTTTTCCTAAAATTAGTAGACAGTTTTTGATTATTTTCCTAAGATATTGGACACTCGTCCTAACTTTGTTGACACTTTTCTAAAAAAGTAGACAATCATCCTGTCTAAATCTTAATAATCGGAAACTTTTGCGGGTTGAAAAGAGGCGATTTTCGGGGTGCTATCGTCGGGTACGTGTCTCGTATCTGTCTCGAACGCCGGCAGTAAGCCTGCCGTATTCTGCAAAATCTTAATAATCGGCAATGGAAAAGATTGATAGTTGGGAGTACTAATTGCAGTACTTTGAGAATTTTTCTTGCATATATTGAGAATTTTTTGTACCTTTGCCGCGATTATTTGAAGATACTTATCATTCACTTTATATCGGCCAAGATGGTATTTTTCGCCATATATAACTCGCCCTTGGGACCTATCGTCTTAGAGAGCGACGGAGAAGCACTAACCGGTCTGCGGTTCGGGGAAGGGAAAACGCCTACAACCTCTTCTCTTCCTATCTTTGATGAAGTAACCCGTTGGCTGGACGATTATTTTGCAGGCAAGCAGACGGAGAACGCCGTTATGCTTAAAAAGGACGCATTAAACCAAAAGAACGTCGCACGGATTATAGTCCTACCAAAAGGCACGGCGTTTCAGCAACGTGTCTGGCAGGCTCTTTTGACCATTCCGTACGGCAAGACGGTCAGTTACGGAGAGTTAGCCCGGATGGTCGGTTGCAAGTCCGCGCAAGCGGTCGGACAAGCCGTCGGAGCCAACCCCATCGCATTGTTCATTCCCTGCCACCGCATCATCGCCGCACACGGCCAATTAGGCGGCTACGCATACGGACAAGAAATAAAAAAGCAATTATTGGAATGGGAGAAGAACCCTACAGAGACGTCCGCAATGGTAACGAGATGGTAACGTAAATGACTGCTAAAACAAAGCAATTATGATAACTATTCAACACCAAGAGACCGAACGAAACGGCATTTTTGAAGCCTGGCTGCAAGCCACCGAAGAAGGCGCATGTACCGAACCTGTACAGGTCGGCGAGATGACCTACTCCCGCCCAACGCCCGAACGGATGATTATTGACCACACGCGGGTGTTTGAGGGCTTTGAGGGACGCGGCATTGCACGCCAGATGGTTCTTGCCGCCGTGGACTTTGCACGCACCAACAGCCGCCAAATCATCCCTGTATGCTCCTACGCCCAAGCCGTCCTGACCCGCACCGACGAATACCAAGACATCCTGGCGTAAATGCAAAAATAAATAAATGGGCAAATACCTTTTCCAGAAGATCACCCAAGTTTGGTCGATGCTATTTATCTACGTGGACGCAGGTTTTTCCGTCGGGGACGAGGATGAGGCGTTCGTGTTCTTCAAATGAAGGAGAGAGAATGCTCCATTGAGGCTTGGCGTATTGTTCTGCCAATTCGATATCCGCAGCGTCGCACAAGCAATAAAAGATATTATCGCCATTCAATCTAGCAGACTTGCGCTGTTTGGCACTGGCAATCTTGTCAGGGAATGTTCTTTCGTATTCGTCCGACCACCAGAAGATGTACGGCACATGGTATTCCTGAATCGTTGCGGCACAATTTCCACCGTGTCCAACTCCTCCGTTTCCAATGCTTTCTCCATGGTCGGAAACAAACATAAATGCAGAGATGGCATCAGGACGGTTAATCTTCTCAATAATCGAGGATAGAATGTAATCCGTGTAAAGAATGCTGTTGTCGTACGCATTGATAAGCATCATACTATCGCGGATTTGAGAGGCGGGGCAATTATTAGAGTTCGGATTGTACCATTCAAACTCTTTTTCGTAATTGCTGAAGAAACTATGATTTCCAAGAAATTGCGTCATTACAAACAGTTTGTTGTGCTGTTGAGCCAGCGAATCAATGATATGAACGATTGTTTTGTCTCCCGAAAGAATCTCTCCGCCCTTTACAATATTGGGTACAATAATTAGGGAGTCCACTCCGTCGGAAAGATACTTTTCGTACGAGAGCAGATTTGTCTGGCTGACAACCGTAAACACTTTGAATCCACACTCGCGGAAAGGCTCTACTATCGAGCGTTCGACATAGTTGAGTTCAAAGTTTTCCGACGTAGCACGGGAAACCAGTTGCGGTACGGAATACATGGTCAGACAAGCCTGCGAATAGTAATCGTCATACAGAACAAGATTTTGCAAAGACTCAAGCCGAGGCGTAGTAGAACGATGATATTTGCCGTTCAAAGAGATATTATCGTACCTCAAAGATTCACCTATTGCAAACACATAGATTTCCTGTTTGTCTGTTTGCAATGAACGATGCGCGCCCATACTTTGCGGTTCGGCTCTCCGTTTACGCCGTTGCAAATCAATATATGCATTCCATGACTGATAATAGACATTGTATGGCGGACGATTCCACACGCGATTATCCATATAATAACGCAAAGTAAGCGGATTGTTGTGATAGAAAACATGTAATTTGTATGTAATAAATGCAGCAGGAATTAAGAATGCAAATGCAATTCCTACCAAAGTATTGCGGAAAGAAACAGGCTTGCGATATAAAAAGCATGAGGCTACACATAATGCTATAAGCGGAATCCAATGAAGTACTTCTCCAAGATTTGTATGGTAGAACTCATAGGCTTCTTGCGGATTTGTTTTTATAGTGGATATTATGCCTCCTGCCAACAGGTAATCTTTGTATAAATCCACCATCGTCAAATCGGTAATAGAAACGATCGTTAGCAAAGAGGCTATTACGCAATAGAGCCATCTTTGAGGAATGAGCGCAACTAACGCAACTATAGGCAATAAGAAGATGAAGCCCGTTACAATGTAACTGATGCCGGAATTATTGGCGATGCAATACATTACGTTCGGGTACAGCAAAATGAGAGCCAATAATAGCAAGCTTGTGCTACGCAATAATAAGTCTTTTGTTTTCATGTCCATACATATTAGCTTTGTGTATGGCCATAAAAAAGCGGGACTTCCAAATTACTTGTCCCGCACCTTTAGGCTCCGGAAATTGCCTTTTGAACCGAACAAGCAACACAGAAGCCACGCTGCATATAGATACAATCCACCCTTTAGGTAGATGCATACATATACACGCAGACATCTATTGCTGCATTGCCTTGGTTCAAAGTTTTTGAATTTTCCGGATTCAAAGGTGCCAAGCACAAAGCGTCAATAAACGCTGTTAATAATTTAATATGTTATCGCGCGTCACTACGCGCTTTCTCCGGTTTTGCGTCTCGGAGAGGGACGATTTTATTTCTTAATAAACTTAACGATACAATCAATACAGGTCGGTTGGTTAGTTGTGGCATCAATGAAAACATTTGCAGGGTGCATGTCTTCCAAATACAGGCGGTCGCCGATATAATTCACGCCCTCGCCTTCTTTGTTGTCACGGAAACCTTTTGCAGCAACCATTTCATTTATCTCTTCTTTGGTAGCAAGGCGTTTGCACGCTATGAATTGCTGCGTGAGAATTGTTCTGAAAAGACCGTCCGAATCGCGTGTGAAACCGATGACTTTCATTCTCGTCTCAGGGAACAAAGAATTATGCAAGATAATAGCTTCAAGTGCCTTGTCAAAAGTAGCATAGATAGATGTGCGTTCCTTGATAACAGAAGTGTCTCCGGCTCGATAATACACCTTCGCTTCCGCTTGTTGTGCAATCTTAGGTCCGTAATGAGCAGTCAGCAGTTGCTCGGAATGAGGGAACCAGAGACTCTTGGCTTCCGCCCAATGTTGCAACACTTCCTCTTGTTTGGCGTCTATTTCCCAGTTGCTTGGGCTGCTTGTTTGGCGTTCAGGAGAAAAGCGACCTGGTTCAAAGCTTGCTCGCGCGTAACAGCACACGATATACGCCCCAATGAGAGGCGCGCCTCCAGAGCAGAGTCCTGCATGCTCTTGTTGATTGAATCGATCAAGATTTGTTCTTCCATAAAGTATATCGTTGGTATAGTTGTCAATTAGTTGTAGTGTATGAGCCGAGAAACCGCTGTCGCGGATACTATCAAATATGCTTATCAGGTTCTCGTTCATCGTCTTTGCAACTTTTGGCTGCAAAGTTACTGCTTTTTTTTGATATATGCAAGGTTTTGGGGCGAAAAGCGTTGGGGGATACGCATTTTTGCTCTAAAATGGTCACTACGTGGCGCTAAAGAGTTAAATTGTTATGCTGTTGTTTTGCGGAGGTCTCAGGGAGACGTGCCGTAAATGCTGTGTTAATCCTGTGTTAATGCTGTGTTAATCCTGTGTTGGAGGTAGGCGCATAAAAAGAAAGAGAGAAACAAAAAACAGCCGTCCAAATCGAAAATCAATGATTTTCCTTGCATATGTCCGAATTTTTTCGTACCTTTGCACTTGAAATGAATGAGACGGACCCACATATGGATGCAAGCAGACAATCCCTGCCGTATTATCTGGCGGAGGAGTTTGCGATGCACACCAACCGGCCGCTGTTCATCACCGGCAAGGCAGGAACGGGAAAGACGACATTCCTGCGGAAACTGCGCGAACAGACGCCGAAGAACATGGCAGTGGTCGCGCCAACCGGCGTGGCGGCTATCAATGCCGGAGGAATGACCATTCATTCGTTCTTTCAGCTGCCCGTACGGACACTCATCCCCACCCCGCAGTCGTACAAGCAACTGTTTGCAGAACAGCGTCTTACGCAGCGCAAACGCAATCTCATTTACCACCTGGAGATGCTGGTGATAGACGAGATCAGTATGGTTCGTGCGGACGTACTGGACGCGATTGACGCCGTCTTGCGGCGGTACAAATATCGCAAGGACCAGCCGTTCGGAGGCGTGCAGGTGGTGATGATCGGCGACCTCTTTCAGCTCTCGCCGGTGGTGACGCGCGGCGAGGACGAAGAGGCGATGAAGAAGTACTACGACGGACCGTATTTCTTCCAAGCGAAGGTGATGCAGGAGCTGCAACCGGTTTACGTGGAGCTCGATCATGTGTTCCGGCAACAGGACCGGACCTTCGTGCAACTGCTGAACGAAGTGCGTGAGAATCAGCTGACTGTGCAAGGCCGTGCGTTGCTCAGCGCACGGTACAATCCGCGGTTCAGGAACACGGACGAGGACTTCCATATCACCCTCACGACCCACAACCGCCTGGCGGACGAACTGAACGAGCGCGAGTTAGCCAAACTGCCGGACGCGCCGCGTGTTTTCACAGCAGAAATCAGGAAAGATTTTCCGGTCAATATCTACCCGACGGAAGAAGAACTGACGCTCAAAACCGGTGCGCGGGTGATGTTTGTGCGCAACGACGACCAGAAGCCGCGGCGGTTCTACAACGGCAAGATCGGCGTGATCACGGAGATTGACAGCGACAAAATCACCGTGCGTTGCGAGGACGGCGACATCGAAGTGACGCGCATGGTGTGGGAGAATATCCGCTACCGTGAGGACGAGAAAACGGGCAAGATTGACGAGGAGATTTTAGGTACGTTCACCCAGTATCCGCTACGGCTGGCGTGGGCGGTGACGATCCACAAAAGCCAAGGTCTGACGTTCGACAAAGTGATCATCGATGCGGCACGTGCTTTTGCCGCCGGACAGGTGTATGTGGCGCTTTCCCGTTGCCGAACGCTCGAAGGTATCGTGCTCTCTTCGCCGCTCGATTATGTAGAACTGGACAACGACCCTTCCGTGCTGCGTTATACGGATAATCAGCCGTCGGTGGAGACGATTCAGCAGGCACTTCCGACGGCGCGCAAGGAATATGAGATTCAGCTGTTTAGTGCGCTTTTTGATTTCCATCGGACACTTTCGCTGGTCGATCAGATGCGCAAGATGGTAGCCTCCAAAGTGTCGTTCAATGAAGAAAGTTTGCCGTTTCTCGACGACCTACAACCTGTTTTTGTCGAATGGCAGAGTATTGCTGATAAATTCCGACCGCAACTGACCAAACTGTTGCTGAACGGCGATAAGAGTTTGCTACGCGAGCGTTTGCATGCAGCGTGCGGATATTTTGTGCCGTTGATGCAGCCCGTGGCGCAAAAGATAGCCGATCATCCCTGTCGTTGTAAGAACAAAGCGGACGCAAAGGATTTTGAACCGCTGTTGAGCGATTTGTTCTTAGGGTTGCACGAGAAGATGCATCTGATGCAAGCGTTGATTAAGACGGATGAGCCTTCTTCGGAATCGCTGCTACAGGCACGCAATACATTCGTTGCACCGATGGAAGATTTACAGCCGATCATCGGAAACAAGAAGAAGGGAAAGGAGAAAAAGCCCGCCAAGAACGAATATAAGGGTAGCGACTTGGACGACATGGCGGTAGAATCAATGATTCACGACATGTTGGAGGATGGTAAACCATCTCCGTTCTTGTTGGATTTTATTAAAATGATGCGCCAGAAACGCGCTCAGGATGTGTCCGAGACTTCGCAAGCCGGCGCACGATGGACGGTGGAGGACGATTTGCGACTTCGTGAATTGTTTCAGGAAGGCACTCCTATCGCCCAACTCGCCAAAGAGTTTGGACGCACGAATGGCGCTATCCGGTCCCGTTTGAAGAAATTAGGTCTGGTTGAATAATACCAGATTTATAATCGTGTTAGATCGTTGATTATCTCTTCGTAATTTGTGGAAATTCACCAAAATATGCTA
>ODAI012363016.1_pt1 | contig 24413 bp, 21 predicted proteins | sample 1539321 | NCBI WGS metagenome assembly ODAI01 (sample SAMN02144231, study PRJEB22623) | gut metagenome | biome: sheep rumen | host: Ovis aries | place: New Zealand | reverse complement strand
ACTTCTTGCGGCGCTGGGAAGGCTTTAAGAAGCCAGCGAAGAACAACATGCTCAACAGCATCGTCACGAAGCCGAAGAGCCCCATGTTCGGGCCCTGGATACGGGCCGTGGTGTGGGAGACAAAGGTCAGATTCAGCGAATAGATCAGAAACGCAGCGGTGAAAGCGATCATCGCGATGATCTGGGGCCGACGCTTGAGCGAAACGACGAGCTTCCGCAGAAACTCCGGCATATTCGATACGTTTTTCTTGTCGCTCATTTCTTATCCTCCACCCAGATCGCGTTCGTGGTCTCCTTATCGAAGAAATGCTTGCGTTTAAAGTTGACCATGACGGTATCGCCGGGCTTGTACTGGCACCAGCCGTGCAGCTTGGCAGTGATCCTGTCGCTGGCCGCGGTGGATTCGCCGATGTGGCCGTGCACCAGGGTGTTCATGCCGAGGTTTTCGTTGGAGAAGACCTTGACCGGGATATCGCCGCCCTCGACGATGTTTTCCGGGCGGACACCGAGCGTGATCTCCTTGCCCTCGTAGGCGGTGAGGATCGCCTTCTCCTCGGCCGTCAGCGCGGTCTTGAATCGGTCGCCGACCAGCGTGCCGTTCTGCACGCGCACATTGAAGAAGTTCATCGGCGGCAGGCCGATAAAGCTGGCAACGAAGACGTTGGCCGGGCGGTCGTACAGTTCGATCGGGGTGCCGATCTGCTGGACATGGCCCATCGACATACACACGATGCGGTCGGCCAGGGTCAAGGCTTCGGTCTGGTCGTGGGTGACGTAGAGCATCGTGGCCCCGAGGCGTTTATGCAGCAGCAGGATCTCGCGGCGGGTGGCGCCGCGGAGCTTCGCGTCGAGGTTACTCAGCGGTTCGTCAAACAGGAACAGCTTCGGGTTGCGGACGATCGAGCGGCCCATGGCCACGCGCTGGCGCTGGCCGCCGGAGAGCTGCGAGGGCTTCTTGTTGAGCTGCGCGGTGAGGTCGAGGATCTCGGCCGCCGCGAGCACCTTCTTGTGGATGACGTTGGGGTTTTCCTTGCGCAGCGTCAGCGAGAAGGCCATGTTTTCATAGATCGTCATGTGGCCGTAGAGCGCATAGTTCTGGAACACCATGGCCATGTCTCTGTCCTTCGCGGGCGCGGCGGTGATATCTCTGTCGTCGAGATAGAGCTTGCCGGAGCTGATGTCCTCAAGACCGGCGATCATACGGAGCGTCGTGGACTTGCCGCAGCCGGAGGGGCCGACCAGGACGATAAACTCGCCGTCCTTGACATCGAGGTTAAAGTCGTGAACCGCCTTGACGTTGTTGTCATAGACCTTCTCGACATGTTCTAAGCGTAAATTAGCCATACGATCCCTCCTCAGCCCTTCTTCGCTTCCAGGGAAGCCATGTGCTCGGAAAGCTCGCGGCAGCGCTTGAGTCCGATCAGGCCGGAGGCAATGCAGCAGGCACCCGAGGCCGCGAGATAGATGATGACGCGCACATGCTGCGCCGTATCCATGACACGGGTAGAGACGCTGCCGACGGTCACTTCCGCTGCGGCGGCCTGGGCCGGCAGCCAGAAGATGCGCACGATCTGCAGCACACCCAGGACGAGCAGCGCAAAGGCATATTCGCGCTTATAGTTCTTGATGCCCTCGGACGAAAGGAAGGTCGCGAGCAGGAACAGAATATTATATATGATGGAAATACCGATGCGATAGTGATAATAGAAGTTGCCTACCGTATGGGATACATCAGCTTCATAGATGTTGATAAAATAGAGGACATCAAAGATGATGGCGAGAATCGCGAGATTGGCGCATAGGCTGTTTTTGACAAACCGCATTCTGTCGCGCTTGATTTGCAGTTCTTCGTTCATGCCGCAGCCCCCTTTCCGGCCTCGATGAGTCCGGCCTCTTCTTTCATCAGACGGAACTTCCAGATCAGATTTGCGATCAGCAGGACATTGACCAGGATCGCAATGCCGAAGACAAGTGTGTGGACATCAAACCAGAAGGTTGAATCCGTGTAGAAGGTGTGGCGCTTTTCAGAGAACTCCTTGAGCGCCTCAAAATCCACCTCGCTGAGGTATTGGGCTTTGAAGGCCCGGATCTGTCCGCTCGCCCATACGGCAACGGCGACATTGGCGATGGCGTTGACGGCCACAGCGAAGATGTTGCCGATATAGTAGCGGCGGCGGATGTGGGTGCTGGTGATGAACAGCAGCACCGAGGAGAGGATCAGTGCGATTGAGGCGTGCAGGAACTGTTTGTTGAAGCCCTGCATATCATAGTAGATCATGGCACCGGCCACGGGGTTGCGCTCGGGCTTATCCGGATTGCGGATCGTAAAATACAGAGAGTCGTACAGGTCGGTCATGATCCCGAGCGCATAGAGAAAGACCAGCACGCTTGCAATCAGCACAAGCAGGCAGACCGCCTTCTGCAATTTCATCTGTTTCTTATACATAGTGACCTCCCGAAGTACATTCTCTGTTGCCGGGGAGAGCCTTGGCTCTCCCCGGCCGCCGTGGATCACACGGCTTTACAGAAAATTGAATGATTACGCTTGGATTCAGGCAGCAGCCTGCAGGTCTTCATAGTACCACTGCAGATCTTCCCAGGCGACCTGCTTGATGTCGAGATAGGTCTCGCCCTTCATGCCGACAGAGACAGTCTCAACAGCCTCTTCCGGAGAGGCATAGCCCTCGAGCGTCAGACCGCTGACGATCAGGTCGACCAGAACATTGACCTTGTCGTCGCCCTTCTGGGAGCTGAAGTCGTTGGTGAGCTGCTGCAGACCGGAGAGCGTGTCGTTATCGGTCTTGGTGGTGGGCAGCACGGTGGGCACGGAGGTGTACCAGGCATCCTCGGTGATGGCGAGCTCGGGGTGCTTGATGGTGCCGAGGCCGATCGCGTTGGAGATGTAGCCGGCGCCTTCACGGCCGGCGGCGGTGGTGCACTGGAACTCGAAGGCCTGGCTCTTGACGAAGCTCAGCGTGGAGCCCAGATACTGGCGGGCGTAGTTGGTGTAGTTGCCGTTGGCCTTTTCCCACAGCTCGGCATAGGTGGTCTCGGCGATCTCGGGCATCTGCGTGCCGTTGAAGTTGAAGGTCACATAGCTGCCGTCGGCATTGGTCTTGATGAATTCATCAGGACCGTAGGTCAGGGTGATCATGCCCTCGGGGCTGTAGGCGTAGTCGATCAGGGACAGAGCGGCATTGAGCTTGTCCTCGTTGCCCGCCACACCGGCGACGGAGATGCCCCAGCCGTCGGTCTTGACAGAGCGCCAGGACTCGGTGAAGCGCATGTAGACGCCGTTGGGATCGGTGCCGTCAAACCAGCGGGCGACGGGGACCATGACGGCCATGTACTTCTCACCGGCGGCGGCATCGAGAACACCGCTCTCGTTATAGATGGTCTGGGTCTGGTTGTAGTCATAGTGCATGAAGCCGAGGTCGTTCTCGAGATAGGTCTTGGTGCTCTCCTCCTGCTTGTTGACGAAGGCGGCGGAGATCAGGCCTTCCTCGACCAGGGTGTGCATACGGGCAAGCGCTTCGTAGGTATCGGTCTCCATACGGGCGTCGTGCAGCTCGCCATCCTCGCCGACGAACAGGTAATCCTGGCGGGACTCGAGGCCGCGGACACCGAAGAGGTGGCCGACAAAGCGGAACATGTCGACGCGGCGCTGGTTGTTGTTGTCCTCACGGGTGAAGAGGCCCTGGACCGTGTCGGTACCGTTGAGGGTCTGGGGGTTGGCAACGACACAGCGCAGCAGGGCGACGAGCTCGTCAGCGTCCCAGGCGGCGTTCTGACCGCAGAAGAGGTTGGAGCGCTCGGTGCCATAGTAGCCGTCATAGGCCTTGTCGATGTACTCACGCAGCATGTTGACCGCGGCGACACCGTCGAGCTCGCCGGCGGCGTTCATGTTGGCGACAATATTGCCGGCCGCGTCATAGTTCTTGCTGATGGTTTCGACAGCCGTGCCGTCGGGCGTGACAACGTCGATGTCGATGCTGCCGGAGGTGGGCATGTAGGGCTCGTAAACGGGAGCGGCGAGCGTCTTGCAGGCGTCTGCGGTGAATTCGCCTTCGCCGTCAAGGAGCTTCTTGACCCAGTCAACACGCATCAGCGGCATACGCTCGATGTCGTTGACACCGTCGAAGTAGGGGCTGAAGTAGATGGCGCCGGTGTCCACGTTGCCGGTGATGGACAGGCGGACGATGGGGTTAGCCTCAAGATAGGCCTTGAAGTTGGGCATCCGGTCGAGATACTCGGCGATGTTGACGATCGCGCCGCTCTCGCCGTACTCGCTGAGCTGGGAAGCCGTGCCGCTGACAACGTCAACGTCGCCGAGCTTTTCCTTCCAGTACTCAAATTCCTTGTTGGCGCTGTTGCCCTGGTAGCGGTCCTCGATGACGAAGCCGAGCAGATTGCTGATATACTGCCAGGTGGGCTTCAGGTCGCCGGAGTTGTAGGTCTTGCCGTCGGCCAGGGTGATGCCGGCGCCGGCAACCTCGGCGTCGAAGGACAGACCGGTCTTGGCACTGTTGTAGCCGGTGGCCATGCGCAGCACGGTGCCTTCGGCAAAGGGCAGATCTTCGCTGGCGAAAGCCGTGGCGGAGACCGCCATCATGGCGACGACCATGCACAGTACCAGCAGAACGGACAGGATTTTCTTGCTTGTTCTCATGGATATCCTCCTATTTAGATTATATTGTTGTCGGGTTGTTTGCCCGCTGCAACCGATTAGGGAATACTTATTCTTTTACGCCGCCGACGTTGGTGCCCTTGGCGAAGTACTTCTGAATGAAGGGATAGATGACCAGGATCGGGACGATGGACACGACGATCAGCGCGTAGATGATCGAGTCGGAGGAATAGACCTCTCTCCAGCCGGCCAGGAACTCCGGATCCTTGTACTGCTCGAGCAGCTCACGGATGAAGACCTGCAGCGGCTTTTCATAGCTGTTCGAGATCATCTGGCGCGCCCAGAAGTAGCCGTTCCAGCGGGAGATACCGAAGAACAGCGCCACAGTGGCGATCGTCGATTTGCACATCGGCAGGTACACGGTCGTCATGACCTGGAACTCGGTCGCGCCGTCGACGATGGCGGCCTCTTCGATTTCGGAGGGGACGCCCTCAAAGGCGTTGCGGATCAGGATGACGTTCATGGCCGCCATGCCCATCGCGATGACGACGAGCCACTTGTCGTCCATGATGCCGACGCTGTTGAAGACGGCCTTGGTCTGCAGGTAGTTTAAGTACTGCGGCACGATACCGGCGGAGAACCACATCGTGAACACCAGGAAGAAGTTGAAGAGCTTGCGGAACAGCAGCCGCTTCTTCGACAGCGCGTAGGCGCCGAGGATCGAGTAGCCGAGCGCCCAGATCGTGCCGTAGAAGGTCAGGAACAGGGTGTTCGAGTAGGAGTTCCAGAACATGTTGTCGCTGAACATCTTCTTGAAGGCGTCGAGCTGAATGTTCTTCGGCAGCAGGATGATCTCGTTATAGTCGACCTCGTGCGCGCCGCTGATGGCGGCCGAAATGGCGTAGACAAAGGGGTACAGGCAGGCCAGCGCAAAAATCGTCAGGAGCGTATAGGCGAGGACCTTGAAGATCAGCTCCGATACTTCCAGTTTTCTCTTCATGATGCGTTCCCCTCCTTAATACAGCGAGGTATCCGACGCCTTGCGCGCGATCGTGTTGGCGCCGATGACCAGCAGCATACCGATGACGTTGTTCATCATTTCCGCCGCGGAGGCGATGCCCTTGGCCGCGCCCTCAAGACCGTAGCGGTTGGCGAAGGTCGAGACCACGTCGGCCGTCACGAAGGTGTTGGCGTTGTAGAGAAGGATGACCTTCTCGTAGCCGATGTTTAAGAGCGAGCCGATACGGGTGATGAGCATGATGACGATGGTCGAGAGAATGCTCGGCAGCACGACATAGCGCATCTGGGCCCACTTGTTGGCGCCGTCGATCTGGGCGGCCTCGTAGCTCGTAGGCGAGATGGCGATGATCGCCGCGAAGAAGACGATGCTGTCATAGCCCGCGCTCTCCCAGATGCCGCTGATGATGTAGATCGGGCGGAAGAAGGCGGGGTTGTTGAGCAGGCCCGCGTAGGCCGTATCTCTCGACACAAAGCCGACGGCGGCGAGCGCCTGGGAGATGATGCCCATGTTGCTCGTCTGCGCACCCTGCTTGACCAGCATCACGACCAGCGAGGTCATAACGACGGTGGACATGAACTTCGGCAGATAGGTCAGCACCTGGTAGACGCTGCGCGCGATGTTCGAGCCGATCTCGTTGAAGAACAGCGCGAGGATGATCGGCATCGGGAAGCCGAAGAGCAGACCGTAGAAGCTCAGGATGAAGGTGTTGCGCAGCGCGCGCCAGAATTCCGTGGACAGCGTATCCTGGCCGACCAGCAGCAGCTTGAAGTTCGAGAAGCCGGCGAACAGCTGCTCGGAGACAGGCTTGACCGTGTCAGCCACCTTGAAGCATCCCAGCAGCTCGTACATCGGGAAGTAGCGCCAGAACAGGAACACCAGCAGCATCGGAACGAGCATCAGGTACAGACGCCAGTCCTTTGCAATCGTGCGACCCACATGGAGCCAGTAGTGTTTTTCCACATCGTCGCGGACCGCCTGCTCGGGATTTTCCCGATACTTGCCGGTGGTCTCGTCGTAGATGAGGAAATCTGCCGCGTTTGCTTTCATAGAGAACCGCCCCTTTCCTTCTCCATCTGTCTGTGGACGCGGAGAAGATATGTTTTTTGATCTTCCAATACTCCGTCAAGCCTGGCGGCGATCCATACGACCACCATGCTGAACAAATCCGAAAGGGAATCCGTGGTAAAAAAATCGATCGTGTCGGCGATGCGCCCGCCGAAAAGCAGCGAGAGCAGCGCCCGCCCGAGCTGCATCAGCAGCTGCACGCACAGCGCGAACAACAAGGTCAGCAGCTTGTTCGTGCGGACCTTCTCTTTCCCGAAGCCGCGGATCAGCAGCAGCGCCGCCATCGAGAGCTCGTTGCCGAGCGCGTAGACCAGAAGCTGCCGGAGCGAGCCCCCGGCCATCCAGGTGAAGATCGCGCCGCCGAGCGCCGCGTGGATCGCGGCCCAGGGGCCCCAGCGCACCAGCACGATGGCCGTGACCGCCGCCGACACCGAGACCGTGTAGAGCTGGTCGCGAAACCAGGTGCCCGCCGCGCGGACGATCAGCGCCTCGCTGAACAGAAGGATCACGGCAAAAAAGAACAGATCGAGATTCCGATATTCCTGAAAGGATAACTGCCGTTTCATATTCCGGCTCCTTGAAGGCTGTCAAATGTCACAGATATATACATTTTACCTGCTGTGCCCACGTTCGTACATGGCAAAAACGTTCAACCATATGCACAAAAACGAACAGTTGCACTTCGGGCTTTTTTATGCAGGGAAACTATGATATACTCGTAATATAGCACAACAATTTGAGAGGAACAAGTGCAAAATGACAAAAAATGAATATTCTTTGACCCCAGGAGACGATCTGCAGGCCATACTCGACCGTGCCGCGCCTGGCGCTACGGTCTATCTGGCCGAGGGCGTGTACCGGCAGAAGCTCTGCATCCGCACGCCGCGGCTGCGCCTTGTCGGCGCCGGTATGGACAAAACCGTACTCGTCTGGGGCGATTACGCCCTCCGGCTCGACGAGCAGGGGCGCGAGCTCAACACCTTCCGCACCTGGAGCGTCGCCGTCTGTGCCGACGGTGTGCGCATGGAGTCACTCGCGATCGTCAACGATGCGCTGCACCCCGAGACGAAGGGCCAGGAGGTGGCGCTCAGCGTGGTCGCGGACGACTTCACGATGGAAAACTGCCGCCTCACCTCGACGCAGGATACGCTTTTCTGCGGGCCGCTGCCGGACGATCTGATCGCGCGCTACGTCAACTTCCTGCCCGACGAGCTGCGCCGCGGCGGTGCGATGCGCCAGCGCTTCACCGCCTGCCGGATCGAGGGCACGGTGGACTTTATCTTTGGCTGCGGGGAAAGCCTTTTCGAGCGCTGCGAGATCCGCTCGCTGTGCGATGCGCGCGATATCGGCTATGCCGCGGCGCCCGCGCACGCGCTTGAACAGACAGAGGGCTTTCGCTTTGTCGACTGCCGCTTTACGGCCGAGGACGGCGTGACACCGGGCAGCATCTACCTCGCGCGCCCCTGGCGGGACTACGGGCTGTGCCGCTTCCTCAACTGCCGCTATGGCGATCATATCTCGCCGCTCGGCTTTGACAAGTGGAACGACACCGACCGGGACAAAACGGTCCGCTTCATCGAGGAGCCGCCCGTGCCCGGCCGCGTACAGTGGGTCCGGCGGGACTGTTAATGTAGAAATACCGCTCTGTGAAAGAACTGCAAAAAGCTCGTTGCTTGCCGTAGGGGCGGATATCATCCGCCCGCGCCTGGGGCCCTCATAACCAGATCGCTTGCTGGACGATCACACCAAAGCACGAATTCGCCCATCTTTTTCGCGTTATCGGGTTCCTCTGCGACGGGCGGCTATTAGCCGCCCCTACGTGTGAATTTTGGTTTTTTCGCAGCTCCGCGGTCTTCTGCGCATTTCCCCGGAGGCATCTGGGGATGCCTCCCTACTAACCACTAACCACTAATCACTAATCACTATTCAATTTTCATCGGGCGGCCTTTCGGCCGCCCGTTTGATTTTTCTTAAGTCATTACCCGTACACGCGCTCGATCAGCTCGCGCGCGGCGACGGCGTTGGCGTTATCGGTGTTCTCGAGCGTCGCCTGGACAAAGGGCTTGTTCTCGCGGACGAAGCGCAGCAGGTTTGTATAGTCCATCTCGCCGCAGCCCGCCGCGACGCTGACAAGCTCATTGTCACGCCGGACAAAGTCCTTGATATGGACGATCGCGATATGCTCGCAGAGCTTCTCGGCCGCGTCGAGGATCACGCGCTCGCGCTCATCGACGTTGTCGACGCTCAGCAGGTTCACCGGGTCGAGGATGATGCGCAGGTTTTTGCTCTGCATGCCGTGCAGCACCTCGAGCGCGCGGTCGGCGTTCCAGACGATGTGCTTGTACACCGGCTCGATCGCAAGACTGACGCCGTAGCTCTCGGCGCAGTCGAGCACCGGCTCGAGGTTGCGCATGAAGGTCAGCAGCGCATCCTTACCGTGCGTGTCGGCGTCATAGGCGTACTGCGCGTTCGGCGCGCCGGTCTCGGTGCCGACAACGCTGGCCCCACAGAGCGCTGCCACGCGGATCGTGCCGCGGTAGCGGCCCTGGATCTTTGCAAGCGCCTCGGCGTCCGGGTGGGCGAGATTCAGATAGCAGCCGAGCACAGCCACGTCCATGTTTTCGCGCTCGCAGATGCGCCGGACCTGGGAGCCGAGGCCCTCGGTCAGCGCGCTCTCATAGAAGGGCGCGCCGGGCAGCACCTTGTCGAGCGCCAGATGGATGCAGCCAAAGCCCTCCGCCGCTGCGGTTTTCACCCGCCCGGCGAGGCTCTTCTCCTCGGCGCTGCCCTTCAGATTCACGTCGTGCAGACGGATTCCTATCTGCATAGCGTCTCCTTACAGGGTCACGCCATCCTTGAAGATGGCCAGGTTCTTCTTGCTGAGACTCTCGCTGTGGGGCTTTTCCTCGCCCGAGGCCACTTTCAACACATAGGCGAAGAAGCGCTCGCGCAGCGACTCCATGCTCTCACCCTCGAGCAGGGCGCCCGCGCCGAAGTCGATCCAGTTGGGCTTTTTCCCGGCGATGACGTTCTGCGTGGCGACCTTCACGGTCGGCACCGGGCAGCCGAAGGGCGTGCCGCGGCCCGTCGTGAACAGCACCAGCTGCGCGCCGCTGACGGCGAGGGCCGTGGCGGCCACAAGGTCGTTGCCCGGGGCCTGCAGCAGGCTCAGTCCGGCCTTCTCGATCGGCTGGCCGTAGCTCAGCACGTCCACGACCGGGGCGCTGCCGCCCTTCTGCACACAGCCGAGGGACTTGTCCTCGAGCGTGCTGATGCCGCCGGCCTTGTTGCCGGGGGACGGGTTTTCGTTGATCTTCTCGCCGTAGCGCATGAAGTATTCTTTGAAATTATTAATGAGGGAGACGGTCTTTTCAAAGGTCTCTTCATCGACGCAGCGGTCCATCAGCATGGTCTCGGCGCCGAACATCTCGGGCACCTCGGTCAGCATGGCGCTGCCGCCCTGGGCGATCAGCTTGCCGCTGAAGGCGCCGAGCAGGGGGTTGGCCGTGATGCCGGAGAAGCCGTCGGAGCCGCCGCACTTGAGGCCGACGATCAGCTTCGAGGCGGGGACGCGCTCGCGCTTAAACTGTGCGGCGTAAGCCATCAGCTCATCGACGATGCGCTCGCCCTCGGCGATCTCGTCCTCGACCTCCTGACAAATAAGGAAGCGCACGCGCTCGCTGTCATAGTCGCCGAGCACCTTTTTGAGATCGGCGATCTGGTTGTTCTCGCAGCCGAGCCCCAGCACCAGCACGGCGGCCGCGTTGGGGTGGCGGATCAGGCCGCAGAGAGCCTTCTGGGTCATCAGGTGGTCGCCGCCGAGCTGCGAGCAGCCGTAGGGGTGCGTATAGGCGCACACGCGCTCGACGCCCGCGGGCATTTTGACGCGGCAGCGCTCCTCGATGGCCTCGGCAATGCCGTTGACGCAGCCGACCGTCGGGATGATCCAGACCTCGTTGCGGATGCCGACCTTGCCGTCGGGGCGCACATAGCCCATGAAGGTATCGGGTGTTTCGCTCACAATCGGCACGGCCGAGGGGTGGTAGCTGTACTCGCGCAGCCCCGCGAGGTTGGAGGCGAGGTTGTGCGTGTGGATGTGCTCGCCCTTGCGGATCGCCCTTTTAGCGTGGCCGATCGGGAAGCCGTACTTGATGATATTCTCGCCCTCGGCGATGTCGCGCAGGGCGATCTTGTGGCCGGCGGGAACGGCGTTCTGCGCCGTCAGAACGAGCTCGCCCAGCTTAAGCTCGGTCCCCGGGGCGATCTCGGCCGTGGCCACAGCCACATTATCGGTGGCATGGATCTGAATGATCGCGTTCATATCGTCTCGCTCCGTGCTCTGTTACTTGGAAAGCAGCCTCTCGATGGCTTTGGCGCCGCCCTGCTCGCGGATGCACGTAAGGTCGTCCCAGACGAGCTCGGCCATGCCGGGCAGCTTGTTGAGGTCCTCGCCCCAGAGCGCCTCATTGGCGAGGATCGCGCGCACGTCGTCCAGGCTCTTGGCCTGCACGGACTCGATCACGCGGCGGTCGTCGCGGATCGGATAGCTCTCGCCGTTGTCGCGCTTGCCGAAGTACTGCTCGCCGTCGTCGGAAGCGATCGTGTCAAAGGCCAGCAGCGCGGCCAGCGAGAACACGAGGCAGCGGGGCGTCTCGCCCTTGGCATAGGTCTCCTTGACGGTGGAGAGGTCTCTCGCACGCCACTTGGAGACGGAGTTGAGGGAGATATCGAGCAGCTTGTGGTTCAAGAACGGGTTTTCAAAGCGCTCGCAGACCTTGTGGGCAAAGTCCTCAGCGTCCTCACGCTTCAGCGGCACCTGGGGCACAAGCTCTCCGAAGAGCACCTTGTCGATGTAGCGGCGCAGCAGCTCGTCGCCCATGGCCTCGGCCACGGTGTCCTTGCCGCAGAGGTAGGAGATCAGGCTCATGGCCGTGTGGGTGCCGTTGAGGATACGGACCTTGCGCTCGCGGTAGGGGCGCTGATCGTCGGTGAAGACCAGGGGCATCCCGGCCTCACGCAGCGTGAATTCACTCTCGATGGGGCGCTCGCTCTCGATGACCCAGAGACCGAAGGGCTCGGCCACGACGTACATCGAGTCGTCGGCGTAGGTCTCGGCCAGATCGGCGGCCTTGCCGGAGACGATGCGGTCGACCAGCGTGGAGCAGAAGGTGTTGGCGCTCTCGACCCAGGCGATAAAGGCCTCGTCAAGCTGCCACAGCCGGCAGAGCTTGAGGACGTATTCCTTGAGCTTCTTGCCGTTATTCTCAATGAGCTCGACCGGCAGGATGATGAGGCCCTTGTCGGCGGCGCCGTTAAAATGCTGATAGCGCTCGTAGAGGAACTGCACCAGGCGGCCCGGATAGGAGCGGGCGGGCTTTTCCTCAAAGCTGTCCGTCTCGTCATAGGTGATGCCGGACTCGGTCGTGTTCGAGACAAGGAAGCGCAGCGTGTCGAGCGTCGCGAGGGTCTGATAGGCCTCGTAATCGACATAGGGGTTTACAACGCCGAGCACCGACTCGACCACGCGGACCTCATTGTAGGTCTCGCCGTCCTTCTTGCCGCGCAGCACCACATGGTACCGGCTGCCCTGGTTGTGCAGACGGTCGTTGGCGCTGCCGCCGGGGACCTGCTTGACCATGACGACGCTGCCGTCAAAAACGCCCTTTTCGTTGGCGACGTCGATCATATAGTCAACAAAAGCGCGCAGGAAGTTGCCGGTGCCGAACTGGGCCACACGGATCGGGTGCTTGCCCGGATTCAAAAGATCTGTTTTATTCATGGCTATCTCCATTCCGCCTGCCTAGCAGGCAGTCATACTATTATACTTTCGCAGCAGACGCCTCTCCGACACTTGCGGTGGCGGGGAGGCGTCCGAATCATTTGGCTTACTGCGGCTGCTTGCCGATGTAGGCGAGAATGCCGCCGTCAACGTACAGGATGTGGCCGTTGACGAAGTTGGAGGCGTCGGAGGCCAGGAAGACCGCGGGCCCCATCAGATCCTCGGCCTCGCCCCAGCGGGCCGCGGGCGTCTTCGAGACGATGAACTGATCGAAGGGATGGCGGCTGCCGTCCGGCTGGCGCTCGCGCAGCGGGGCAGTCTGGCTCGTGGCGATGTAGCCGGGGCCGATGCCGTTGCACTGGATGTTGTACTCGCCGTACTCCGAGCAGATGTTGCGGGTGAGCATCTTCAGTCCGCCCTTGGCGGCGGCGTAGGCGGAGACGGTCTCGCGGCCGAGCTCCGACATCATCGAGCAGATGTTGATGATCTTGCCGTGGCCCTTCTCGATCATGCCGGGAATGACGGCCTTGGAGACGATGAAGGGGGCGTTGAGGTCGACGTCGATGACCTTGCGGAAATCCTCGGCGCTCATCTCGAGCATCGGGATGCGCTTGATGATGCCGGCGTTGTTCACGAGAATGTCGATCACGCCGACCTCTTCCCTGATCTGGGCGACAAGGGCCTTGACAGCCTCTTCGTCGCAGACGTCGCAGACATAGCCGTGGGCGTCGACGCCATTGGCTTTATAGGCCTCGATCGCACGGACCCTGGAGCTCTCGCTCGAACAGTTGAAGCAGATCGTCGCGCCGGCGGAGGCAAAGGCGTTCGCGATCGCCATGCCAATGCCGTGGGACGCGCCGGTGATCAGCGCTACCTTGCCCTCCAGGGAAAACTGTTTTGCGATATCCATATATGTATCTCCTTATCTCTGCACGCGGGCGCCGGCGCCGCCCATGACGGCCTCGACCTCGCTCTTGGTGGCCATCGTGGTGTCGCCCGGGGTGGTCATAGCCAGAGCGCCGTGGGCCGCGCCGTAGTTGACGGCGAGCTCGGGATCGCCGGTGGTCATCAGGCCGTACACGAGGCCGGAGGCGAAGGAGTCGCCGCCGCCGACGCGGTCCATGATCTCGAGATCCTTGTAGTCCTTGGCCTTGTAGATCTCACCGTCGGCCCAGCAGATGGCGCTCCAGTCGTTGACGGTGGCGGTCTTCACCTGGCGCAGCGTGGTGGCGACAGCCTTGAAGTTGGGATAGGTCGCGGCGGCCTCGTTGATCATCTTCTTGTAGCCGTCGAGGTTCAGGGTCTTGAGGTTGGCGTCGTTGCCCTCGATCTCGAAGCCGAGGCAGGCGGTGAAGTCCTCCTCGTTGCCGATCATGACGTCGACATAGCGGGCGATCTCCTTGTTGACCTCCTGGGCCTTCTCGAGGCCGCCGATGGCACTCCACATCGAGGGGCGGTAGTTGAGGTCATAGGAGACGATGGTGCCGTACTTCTTGGCGGTCTTGATGGCGGCCAGAACGGTCTCGCAGGCCTGCTCGCTCAGAGCGGCGTAGATGCCGCCGGTGTGCAGCCAGCGCACGCCGAGCTTGCCGAAGATGTACTCAAAGTCGAAATCCTCGGGGGTCGCCTTGGAGATGGCGGTGTTGGCACGGTCGGAGCAGCCCTTCGCGCCGCGGATGCCGAAGCCGCGCTCGGTGAAGTTCAGGCCGTTGCGGCAGGTACGGCCGATGCCGTCGGTCTTCATCCAGTGGATCAGCGAGGTGTCGACGCCGCCCTGCATGATGAAGTCCTCGGCCAGATGGCCGACCTCGTTATCGGCGAAGGCCGTGATGACGGCGGTCTTCAATCCAAAGCACTTGCGCAGGCCGCGCACGACGTTGTACTCGCCGCCGCCTTCCCACACGCGGAAGGAACGGGCGGTGCGGATTCTTCCCTCGCCCGGATCGAGACGGAGCATGACCTCGCCGATCGAGGCAGCGTCAAAGGCACAGTCTTCACGTTTTTTCAGATTCAGTTCCATGTTCGTATCCTCCATTAACCGCGGTTTTCCGCGACGATTTTGTGGGCCGCGGCGCACAGCTCGCGGATCTCGTCAAACTTGCCCTCGTTGATGGCCTTGCGGGGCACGGGCCAGCTGCCGCCGACCGCCTGGATGAACGGGGTGTTCAGGAACTCGGCCAGGTTGTCGTTGTTGACGCCGCCGGTGGGGATGAACTTCAGACCGACGAAGGGGCCGGAGAGCGCCTTGAGGGCTTTGAGTCCGCCGTACACGCTGGCCGGGAAGAACTTGACGACCTTCAGGCCGTGCTTGAGCGCCATCATGATCTCGGTGGGCGTGACGCAGCCGGGCGTCACAGGGATGTTGTTCTCGCAGCACCAGGCCACGGTCTCCTCGTCATAGCCGGGGGCGACGATGAACTTCGCGCCGCACTCGACGGCCAGCTTGGCCTGCTCCACGTTCACGACGGTGCCGGCGCCGACCAGCATCTCGGGCACTTCCTGCGCTACGGCGCGGATCGAATCCGCGGCGGCGGCGGTGCGGAAGGTGATCTCCATGGCGGGAATACCGCCCTCGACCATCGCGCGGGCCGTGGGGACAGCGTCCTTGGCATCGTCCAGTACGACAACGGGAACGACACCGATCTTGGCAAATTCGCTCAGAACATCCATAATTTTCTACTCTCCTTATAAATATTTTAGGTTTTCTCAATTTATTTTACCAAAGCCCGCTCCCGCAGGCTTAGTAAACCGGTTTACTAAGAGTTTGCAGCAAATCGACCTCCCGCGGAGGCGCATTTTTTCTCTTTTCCCTTTCTATCCGTTTAAAAAAATCAGTCTTTGTCTGTCGTCGAAGCGCGCAGATGCAACGCCGCCGGGAGCTCAAGAAGCGTGGGCGGAAGGGCCTGTCCCTCGCCCGCCTCGATGCGCCGAAGCAGCAGCCGCGCGGCCTCGGCGCCGATCTTCTCCGACTCCAGCGCGACCGCGCTGATGCCGGGGGGTGTGAGCTTCAGCCAGAACCAGTCGTCAAAGGTGATGAAGCCCAGGGAATAACCGACGCTGATCTGCGCTTCCTGCAGCGCCGTGATCAGATGCTGGGCCGTCACGCCGTTGACCGCGAGGATCGCTTTCCGTTCGCCGGGAAAGGCGTCCAGAAAGGAGCGGACCGCCGCGGCACACGCGCCGGGCGCTTTTGCGTCGTAGCTGTAAATGAGCGGCGCCTGTCCCGGACAGCGCGCGGCGATCGCCTGCTCATAGCCCTCGCGGCGGCGCAGGCGCGGCATAATGAGCCCGTCGCCCTCGGTAAAATAGGCGATGCGGGTATAGCCAAAGTCGAGCAGCTGCTCAACACATTCCCGTGCGGCCTCTTTGTCGGCGGCGATGACCGTGTCGATCTGCGTCTCGCCGGGGAGCGAGCGGTCGGCCAGCACGATGGGCACACCGCGCGCCTTGATATCGAGCAGATAGCTGTCGTTGCCGCCGGTGGTATTGACGATCAGCCCGTCGACCTTGTTTTCAAGAAAGCCCTCGATGGCCGCGCGCTCACGGCCGGGCTGCTCGCCGCTGTCGGAAAACAGCACCTGATAGCCCGCCTGCTCGAGCACCTGCGTCAGGCCCTTCAGGAGCAGCGCGGAAAAGGGGTTCGTCACGTCGCCGAGCGAGCAGCCGATCAGCTGCGTGTGCCGGGACTTGAGGCGCTGGGCCGTGCGGTTGGGGCGAAAATCGAGCTCGCGGATCACGCGCTCGATGCGCTCGACCGTCTCAGAAGAGATATTGTCATACTTGTGGTTGAGGCAGCGCGAAACCGTCGTCTTCGAGACGCCGCAGCGCCGGGCCACATCGTCTATCGTAACCTTTTTTTCCACACGATCACCACTGATACTCTGCGACATACTGCAAGCTTAGTGTATCATTCCCTCCCGCACATTGCAAGAGAAAGCGCCCTCGCGTTTTTCACGAAAATACGGGTCCCGTTTTGGTTATTTTGTTCAGACACGCCGTAACTTATTTGAAAGAAACAAGCCAAGGAAACCGATTTACAAAAGCGGAAATTGATATTTTTCAGCCTTGTTTCTCCGTTCCCCGCACATTCAGCGCAGGAACAGAGCGATCACGGCGCGCTTCCAGCGGCCGCGGCCGGTGAAGGGGTGCTCGCGCAGCGGGAGATTCAGATGATTCGAGCCGATCAGCACGGTCGAGGGGTGGGTAAATTCCCGGAAGCCCCACTCGCCGTGGTAGGCGCCCATGCCCGAGTGGCCGACGCCGTTGAAGGGGACGCCCTTGACCATCAGATGCAGGCACACCTCGTTGATGCAGCCCCCGCCGTACTGCTGCGTCGCCATGGTTTTCTTCGCCCAGGCCATGTCTTTTGTGAAGAGATAGAGCGCCAGGCCGTGCTCCCGCGCGGCGATGCCGCGCAGCAGCTCGTCGATCTGCGCGTCCGGGAAGGGCACGACCGGCAGCAGCGGGGAGAACAGCTCGGTCTGCACGATATCCTCGTCGACGCCGACCGGATAGAGGATCGCCGGGGCAAATTTCAGCTCTGTCTCGTTGCGCCCGCCGCCGAAGACGAGCCGGTCGGCATAGCGGTCGGCCCAGGCGCAGCACTTGTCGTAGGCCGCGCGGGAGATCATGCGCGAATACTCCTCATTGACCGCGGGGTTCGAGCCGAGCTGTTTGATAAAGGCCGCTTTCAGCTCCCGCAGGAAGGGCTCGGCCACCTCCTGCGCCACAGCGACCTGGTTGATGTCGATGCAGATCTGGCCGCTGTTGCAGGCCTTGAAGAAGGCGATCTTCCGCGCCGCGTCCTTCAGATCGGCGTCACGGCGCACGATGCACCAGTTGCCGTTCTCGCCGCCGAGCTCGAGACCGACGCTCGTGAGGTTCCCGGCGGCCATCTCGAGCACGTGCCGCCCGATCTTGGGTGAGCCGGTGTAGAAGATCTTATCAAAGCGCTGCGCAAGGCAGGCGTCCGCCGTCTCGTGCCCGCCGGAGACGACGGTCACATATTCTGCCGGGAAGCAGTCCGCGATCAGCTCGCGCAGCGCCGCGGTGCAGGCCGGGGACTTGGAGCTCGCCTTGATGACGGCCGTGTTGCCGCCCGCGATGGCCGCCGTCAGCACGCCGAGACTCAGCAGCACCGGAAAGTTGAAGGGACTCACGATCAGGCTGACACCGTAGGGCAGCTTGTAGACCTTGGTGACGGTGCTCGGAAAGCACATGAGCCCGCTCCAGTGTGTCTCGGGCCTGGCCCAGCGCCGCAGCGAGGCGATCGTCTCGTTGATTTCGGCGATGCTGGTGCCGATGTCCAGCATATAGGCCTCCTCTGCCGTGCGGCCGAGATCGGCGCGCAGCGCCGCCTCGAGCGCGGCGCGGTGGGACAAAATCGCATTTTTCAGTTTTTTCAGCTGCGCCAGCCGCCAGCCCACGTCCAGCGTCTGATTGGTGGCGAAAAAGGCCCGCTGCGCCTCCACAAGCTCGGCGATCCCCTGCTGTGTCCAGTTTTCCCGATGTTCCATGTCGCGCCCTCCTGTCGGTCCATATTTTATATAGAGTATATCATACTCCCCGCGCATTGCAAAACTTTCCTTGCGTATTTTCAAATCTGTGGTATAGTTACTCTGTTAATTATAAAGTAGAACCCACGGAGGAGTATCCTATGAGTGATTTTGAGCGGAAGATCAGCGCCGCGGCGCGCGAGGCTGTCCGCGTACTGTTTGATATCGAGGCCGAGGACGCGATCGTGACCGTCGAGACGCCGAAGGACCCGAAGCTTGGCGACTATGCGCTGAGCACCGCGATGAAGCTGGCGCGCACGCTGCACCGCAGCCCCCTGCAGATCGCCGAGCCCCTGGCCGAAAAGCTGCAGGAGCTGCTGCCCGAGGCCGAGAGCGTCACGGTCGCCAAGCCCGGCTTTATCAACTTCAAGCTCAAGAGCGAGGCGCTGTCCGCCCTGATCAATCAGGTCATCGCCGCGGGCGACGACTTCGGCAAGAATAACGCCGGAAACGGCAAGCGCGTGCTGGTGGAGTGGGTCTCGGCCAACCCGACCGGCGAGCTGCACTGCGGCCACGCCCGCAACGCGGCCTGGGGCGACAGTATCTGCCGCCTGCTCGAGGCCAGCGGCTACGACGTGCTGCGCGAGTACTACGTCAACGACGCCGGCAACCAGATCGTCATGCTGGGTGAGAGCCTGGTCGCCCGCTATTTCGAGCACTTCGGCAAGGAATATCCCCTGCCGGAAAACGGCTATCATGCCGAGGACGTGCGCCAGATCGCGATCGACATCGCCGAGCGCGACGGCGACAAGTGGCTGAGCGCCGACCCCAAGGAGCGTCTTGAATACTTCATGCAGGAGGGCAAGACCCGCGAGCTCGAGAAGATCGACCGCGATCTGAAGCTCTACGGCGTGACGATCCAGTCCTGGATGCACGAGACCTTCTTCTATGAGAACAACCGCCAGCGCATCAACGAGTGCCTGGATCGGATGAACGCGCTCGGTCTGCTGTATGAAAAGGACGGCGCGCTGTGGTTCAGAAGCACCGATTTCGGCGACGACAAGGACCGCGTGCTGCGCAAGAGCGACGGTACGCTCTCGTATCTGACGCCGGACATCGCCAACCACGTCCACAAGGTCGAGCGCGGCTATCCGACGCTCATCGACCTCTGGGGCGCCGACCACCACTCCTACATCACGCGCATGCAGGCCGCGCTGACGGCGCTCGGCTATCCGAAGGACACGCTGCAGGTCGACCTGATCCAGATGGTGCGCATGGTCGAGGACGGCGTCGAGGTCAAGATGTCCAAGCGCACCGGCAACGCCATCACGATCCGCGAGCTCTGCGAGGATATCGGCGTGGACGCCGCCCGCTGGTTCTTCGCCAGCAAGGACGTATCGACGCACATGGATCTCGATTTGAAGCTGGCCCGCTCGCAGGACAACGACAACCCGGTCTACTACGCCCAGTACGCCCACTCGCGTATGTGCTCGATCCTCTCGAACCCGAAGATCCCGGCCTTCCACCAGGTTGAAAGCTACACGCGCCTGACCGACGAGAAAGAGCTGCAGCTGCTGAAAATGATCGGCGAGTTCCCTTCGGAGGTTGCGAACGACGCACTGCTGCGCAAGCCCAACAAGCTGGCCGATTATATTCTGTCGCTCGTGAAGGTGTTCCACAGCTACTATAACTCCACCAAGGTCAATATCCCCGAGGACCCCGCGCTCACGAACGAGCGTCTGGGGCTTGTCACGGCCGTGAAGATCACGCTGAAAAACGCCCTGCAGCTGATCGGCGTCTCGGCGCCGGAGCATATGTAAGTCATGCGTGCGGTTGTCACACGGGTCAAAAGCGCCTCCGTCGTCATCGACGGTGCGGTGCACGGTCAGATCGGCGGCGGCTTTCTGGTGCTGCTGGGCGTCCGCGACGACGACAGCGCGGCACAGGCCGATAAGATCGTCGATCGGATCGTCGGGCTGCGGGTTTTTGAGGACGAAAACGGCAAGATGAATCTGAATCTGGAAAAGGCCGGGCGAAATGAGGTGCTGGTCATCAGCCAGTTCACGCTGTTCGCCGACTGCCGCTCGCGCCGTCCCGCCTTTATCCGCGCCGCCCGCCCCGGCACGGCGATCCCGCTCTACGAGCGCGTGATCGAGGGGCTGCGCGCGCACGGTCTCCACGTCGAGACCGGCGTTTTCGGCGCGGACATGCAGGTGATCTCCCAGAACGACGGGCCGGTCACGATCCTGCTCGATACCGACGAGCTGTAATAAACGTCCTATGTAGGGGCGGCTAATAGCCGCCCGTGCGGCGGATAAATCATACAAAAAACAGTTGGGCGAATTCATGCCATGATACGGATTCGCCTCATCCAACAGAAAAATTGTTCTGCTCTTTGGCCGGGCGGCTGATAGCCGCCCCTACGGCAGAAAACGAAGCAGCGCCTATTATCACTGTTTCGTTTGCAGCGTCCAAGGGCAGCACAGTATATCCTTCTGCTGCAGAAAGTGAGAGCCGCTATGGTTCATGCCTGCCGATGTCGCAGTCTGTGAGTGCATCTCATAGAATACGACAGGGAGTGAATGAAATATGTTTCAGGAAGCACGCGAGCTGATCGCCGCCTATAAGGCCCGCGATCCGGCCGCCCGCTCGGCGCTGGAGATCCTGCTGCTGTACCCCGGCGTCAAGGCCGTGCGCAGCCACCGCAGGGCCCACTGGTGCTATATCCACAATCTCAAATTTCTGGCCCGCTGGATCTCGCAGGCGAGCCGCCGCCGTACCGGCATCGAGATCCACCCCGGCGCCACGATCGGCAAGCGTCTGGTCATCGACCACGGCATGGGCATCGTCATCGGCGAGACCGCCGAGATCGGCGACGACTGCCTGATCTACCATGGCGTCACGCTCGGCGGCACCGGCAAGGACTGCGGCAAGCGCCATCCGACGATCGGCAACAACGTGCTCATCGGCACCGGCGCCAAGCTGCTCGGCCCCTTCACCGTGGGCGACAACGCCCGCATCGCCGCAGGCTCGGTCGTGCTGCAGAGCGTCCCGGCGAACGCCACGGCCGTCGGCGTCCCGGCCAAGATCACGCGCATCAACGGCCAGAAGGTCGACTATGTCGAGGCCGTCGACCAGATCCACGTCTCCGACCCGGTCAGCGCCGAGCTCACCGCGCTGCGCCAGGAGCTGCGCGCGATGCAGAAGGAGCTGCGCGAGCTCAGCCGCCGCCAGAGCGACCACCGCTACGAGGAATACCACGAAGAATATTAAATACAGCAACGAGCGCGCTTCTCTCGCCGTACAGCGGTAGAAGCGCGCTCTTGATCGTTCTCTTACAATTGACAAAATTCGTATGTTTTTGTATTATAAAGGTGCCCTTTAGGGCAAGGCGTTGCCATACATACGGTAGGCGGATTCAGCACATCTCCGCAGAGGAGGTGAGGCTATGCCGATTACTTTGACTTTTCATGTGTTTGGTTTTACCATCACAGTCACTGTAAAACGCGGAACCCGCCACTCTGCCAAGTGACGGGTTCTGAAAAAAGACCAAAAACTTAGGCTGAACCGTTTACCGGCAACGCCTTTTTACATATTCATTATAGCAATAGCGTTTGATGCTGTCAAGGTCTTTTATGTGCCACGCTTTGCCGCGATTTGCCTTCTGCCATGCTTCTATAATTCGCAGATTGCTTTTCCCTGAACGGCATAGTATCATTATATAATACGATTTAATCTGCATTTGACGCAGAAGAAAGAGAGGAGCCGGAAAATGAAAAGACTGTTGGCCTTTTTATTGGCTGTATTGACGGTGCTTGCCCTGTGCGGATTTGAGAATCAGAAGCCCGCCGAGGTCCTGCGTGTTGAGCGTCTGATTGCCGCGATCGGCGAGGTGAGCCTTGAACGGGGGAAATATGTCACCGACGCCGAACAGGCCTATGCCGCGCTCTATGAAGCGGACAAGGAGCTTGTGGAAAACGCCGGGGAACTCGCCGCCGCAAGAGAAGCCTATAACGCGCTGCTTGGTCAGGAGGCCGAAGCGGTCAGCAGTATGATCAGCGCGATCGGTAAGGTTACCGTCGACAAGGAAGCCGAGATCGTCGCCGCGGAGGAGGCTTACGACGCCCTTCCCGAAGAGGCCAAGCCGATGGTCGAAAACTATGAAGCGCTGGCGGATGCACGCTTTAGTCTGGACATTTTAAAGCAGCTTTTTGAGGCGCAGGAGCGCGGACAGAACACCATAGAAGTCGACAGCGTCAAGATCTCCTATGTGGTCGACGAGGAGCAGTGGGCGGTGGTCACGGACGAGCTGACGGAGGAGTATGAACCGGCTGACCTCGCTTATGCCAAGCAAACATTATCATGGACGGATATGAATCACCGCGTGAAAACAGAGGTTCCTACAGGCTGGAACAGAGAACAACGTACCAACAGCTATATGGTTGGTTTTCTGTACACCAATCGCGATGCATCTATGGCAATGTATTTATGGAGCGCGCATCTAACTAAAGATCATATGAAAAATGCGGAACCGTATGCAATACTTGACGCAACTGCGACAGAACTAATAGGAAGTTCCCGTGAGCACGGAGAATTCCATCATACGATTTATGCCCAGCATAGAGCTCTGTGGTGTCGAGTGGACATGGACGGGTCAGATACTCTGTTCATCCTTATGCTTGTTGGTGACGATGTCATTGTTTTACAGGCCTGGAGACCGGAGAGATCGTTGACTAAACAAATGCTTGGCATTACTGTGCATTGCCTCAACCATATGACAATTGGACCTATAGAATAAACTATATACTCTCCCGCAACCCAAATTGCACATACGCTCACCTCTGTCGCGCGAATATCCTTCGCTTTCGCATACGCCCGATATGATGCACGGCTGTTTGGTCGTTGCAATCCGTAGGGGCTGCCGCCCTCGGCAGCCCGGAGGGGAAACGCATACAGATGAACAAATCCCTGGCGAATCCGTACAGAAATACGAATTTGCCGGGGATTGCTGCATATTATGGGGGTCCGTGCGAGTCGCCGAAGAACGTCGACCTTTACAGGATGGAGGAGGCTTTTTTCACAGCCCCTCTGTTCTTATTTCTTTGCTCTCTGCAGCAGTCTGCTTCTCTCCTGCTCGGCCTCCCGGACAACTGTCTCCTCGGTGTAGCCCCACTCCTCGTGCAAATTCTCGAGGATCCGGTCGTACGCGGCCGCCGCCTCGTCATAGCGCCCCTGAATTTCGCGGATCGTCGCGATCCCCTGCACAGCATCAATGAATCGCGGCTTTTTGTCGGCGGCGTAGGACGCCTCGTAGAGCTCTGCCGCGCGCTCGTAGTCACATTTGCCTGCGTAATACTGCGCGGCCTCAAAGAGGATGCCGCTCTCCGGGGCAAATTCCCGCAGTGCCTGCTCCATGATCGCATCTGCCCGCCGCTCGTCAAATTCCGCCAGCGCGATGTGCGCCTCGTAGGAGCGCACCAGCATCGGCTTGTGTGCCGGGAGCTTCCGCAGCTCCTCCAGATACGCCTTGGCCTCCTCCGTGCGCCGGTCGGCGATCAGATGATCGATCAGGTAGTAATAGGGCAGCGGACTTTTCGGCTCGCCGGGATCGAGCGCGACGACCTCCTTGTAAAAGTCGATCGTCCGGGCGTGATTGGCGATGTTCCAGTCCCAGATGACGGCGCCCTCCGCCCGGTCGAGCAGCCACTGGCAGTCCTTTTTCTCCGGCGCGAGCCGGATCGACTCGCGGGCATAGGCGCTCACGCGGCGCGCGTCCGCCTCCATGCGGTGGTGGTAGAGGTGCCCGAGCAGGCTGAGGATGCGTCCTCGCTCCCCGCCCTCGGCCAGGCGCTCCTTCAGAAATTCCTCATAGTCGCGGAACACGTCTGCGGGCAGCTCCGCCTCGCAATCCATGCGGTTTTCGATGCGCCGCAGCTTCTGCTCTCTGGTCAGGTCGAACAGTTCGTCGATGCTCACGCCGAATTGCTCCGCGATCAGCGGCAGCAGCGTGATATCCGGCATTGCGCTTGCGGTCTCCCATTTGGACACGGCCTGGGCGCTCAGCCCCAGCCGTTCCGCCAGCTGCTCCTGCGTCAGCCCCGCGCGGACGCGCAGCTGTTTGATTTTTGCTCCGAGTTCCATGTTGTCTCCCTCCTTTGCTTTCGTCTCCCGACGCTTTGTATTGTATCAGCTGCGCCTCGGGAAAGCAACAACGCGTCCTTCGACCCGGCCCAACCGCCGGTTGTCAACGCGTCCGTCGCGTGTGTCGACGCCCTCCCATAGGAGGATAATGATTATCGGATGGCGAAATCAATCGAGGATTCGATTGATTTCGCTGCCAAACGACACGTTTGGCAGCGAATGATTCCTTGAATCATTCGCCCGATGCTCATTGCAATGAATATACGGCAAAACAGCTGTGCTGTT
>ODAI013868577.1_pt1 | contig 24418 bp, 27 predicted proteins | sample 1539321 | NCBI WGS metagenome assembly ODAI01 (sample SAMN02144231, study PRJEB22623) | gut metagenome | biome: sheep rumen | host: Ovis aries | place: New Zealand | reverse complement strand
TTTCGGAGCAGATCACACGTAGTTTCTGCACTATTGCAGACTTAAATTCGGTACAGTGACTTGTCGTCAGTTTTCTGAACTTGACATTCGCTCCACGGAAAACCTGATGCCGATTACCCGACAACAGCAACCTCACGCTTCATAGCTATCATGCCACAGCAAGACCTAATATAACATCTCTTTGTAAATAATGCAAGAAGTTTTTTGAAATAATTTGTAAAAATTTTATGTATATCTTTTCGGTCGAAGGTATGACATATTTCAACGCTCACACATACGGACATTTTTTCAAAAAAATGTCCTAAGCAGATACTCCGTATAAAATTGCGTTTAAATTCATAACGCAATTTTACGTTGCAGCAAAATACGCTGCTAACGTCTGCTTGAGCTACATGGTTCGCTTATGAAACATGTCATACCTTCTCCCTCTAAACAATTATCCGAAGATTTCATTCACTCCATCTAAAAGTTCTTCCATCGTATCCATATTATTAATTCTTCCACGGAAGCGGGACGAGTTTGGCATACCCGCCGTATACCAAGCCAAATGCTTGCGCATTTCCTGGATGGCCACGTGCTCGCCTTTGTACTTGAGCATGAGCTCAGCGTGGCGGATGGCGAGGGCTTTCTTCTCTGCCGGGGTGGGAGGGGCGAGTTCTTCGCCGGTCTCGAGGTAGTGTACAACCTGTTTAAATATCCAGGGATTTCCTTCCGCACCGCGGCCTATCATAACACCGTCACAGCCGGTCTGATCTATAAGTGCTTTAGCTTTTTCGGGAGAAGTAACATCTCCGTTTCCGATCACAGGAATAGAAACAGCTTCCTTTACCTGTCTGATTATATCCCAGTCTGCCTCTCCGGAATAGTACTGCGTCCTTGTTCTTCCGTGGACAGCTACTGCATTTACACCTGCTGCCTCGGCGGCCTTTGCGATTTCAACCGCATTTACATGCTCTGCGTCAAATCCTTTTCTGAACTTAACGGTAACAGGCTTTGAGGAATTCTTCACAAGCTGCTCCATGATCCTAAAGGCAAGGTCGGGATTTTTCATAAGAGCCGATCCCTCTCCGTTATTAACAACTTTAGGTACAGGACATCCCATATTAAAGTCAAGCACGTCATAGTTTCGATGGTCTATCTTTTTAACCACTTCCCCTATAAGCTCGGGCTCGGACCCGAAAAGCTGGAGTGATGCCGGTCTTTCGCTCTCCTCTACCTTAAGGAGGTCGACCGTATTCTTATTATTATAGGAAATGGCTTTTGCGCTCACCATCTCCATGCAGACCATCCCCGCTCCCATCTCGGAGCAAAGAATACGAAATGGCAGGTCTGTTACACCTGCCATTGGTGCTAATATCACATTATTTTCTAATACAAGTGTACCTATTTTAAGTTTCTTCATTATTTTTTATCATTGTATCTTTTTCTTTATTTACCATAAGATAGATTAATGTTGGTAACATCATTATATTGATAACTATGTATCTGAGCCACGGTACCGGTCCGAAAAGACAAGTCATCAGGTACATGAACGGAAAAATAATTACTCCCAATGACTTCAGATTCCCTCTATATATGTTATAGAAAAAAGCAAATACATATATCCAGAAATATAATCCGGCCCTCCATAGCCATCCAAATAACGGTATGCTAAGCCTTCCATCCTTTTCTCCATACATATAATCATATATAAATCCGCCAAATGGGAGAAGATTCTTAACTTCCAGGTTCGGATAACCATCCCCAAAATACATACAATAAAGCTTCGTAGTTCCGCCAACATAATAAGGCATATCTCCCAAGTACCAGTATCCGCAAGTCAATCCTGAAAGTGCTTCCAGATACTCCCCAGGAAATCTTATTCCTACCTTTGTAACCAACTTAAAAAAGTTGATTTTATTATCCCTGATGAGATTTTCATTTGCAGAATTTTTTATGCTATCAGCGCAAATAAAAACATAATCGTCAATACTACTCTCTTCTATATAATTACATATTTCACTATACAGAACAGGATCAAGTTCATCTTTGTGATAACGTGACACTCTTGCAAGACACATAAGAGGAATAGACATGCTTTCCCTCTGGGTATCCACAACTTTGCCATTTGTGGTCTTAAGAAGGATTTTTCCACTAATCTTTGCCCCCGCTACAATTAAAACAATTGCAGCAAAAAAAACTGCGACATATTTCAGCCCTTTTTTCTTCGCAGCAAAAATAACCATCATTATTATCCCTGCCACTGCAACAGCATATACCATGTTGTTTCTGAAACAGCAAGCTAAGATTCCAAAAATAACAAATCCCACAAGATGACGTTTCTTCACTTCGTCCATAAAACGAAGCAGAAATGTAACCGAAATAAGAGTAAATGCTCCGCACCAGACTCCCTTCACGGTAGAAATTGAATAATATGACATCGCTGGATTTAGTAAAAAGCAAAGAAAAACAATAACCCTTATACTTCTCCTTACTCCTCTGTCATAAAGATATCTCATAAAGCAAGCTACCGCCCCAGAGACAATCAGCATTTGGAGCAGAGTAAAAAACTGAATGCCATAATTAGGATGTCCCAAATGTATTCCCAGTTCATAAAAAGATCCCAATAAAACTGTATGCAAAATGGGATGATGAGTTGTAACACTGTCCGTTAACCAGTTCACTACCTGATATACTGCATCTGCAATAAAATTTCCGGGCCACCAATACAGAAACATAGGAATAAAACTTAAAAACATTCCTACCCACACAATAAACAAATAGCCAACGGCCCTGCTCCTTTTGACTTCTTTAGAGTGCACAGTGTTCCCCACAGTCCCTATCCTATCAAGAAATCCTGTAAGCTCCGAGATAGAAGGCACAAATAAAAGAGCAAGCCCCAATGCTACAGGTATAATAAACGCCGGTTTGGAACTTCCATCAAAGATATCGTTATTGCCATAAATAATAAAGGTACCAATAACAGTTGACAGTCCCATAAGTATTCCGAGAATTGTGGAAAGGATTACCCTCCCCCGGTTCTTTAAAACGTCTTTGTTTATAAACCTCCAAAGTAGCAGAAAATCAAAAGCAAAAAAAACAAGACTCACCGGATTGAAATTAAAAATATCTGTACCAAAAAAAATATACGTCTTGTCTATATTGTTAGATATATATGAAGCGGATATGCAAAAAATCCCACTTAGAAATGCCACTATTATTCCTTTTATATAGGTACTCGGTTGAACGAACTTTGTTTCCATCTATACAGTCTCCAAATAACATCTATCTAATCTGCATCGTTTCCTTCAATTTCATCAAGAAGATCCGCCGGCTTTTCGCCAAGTATCGCCATGCGGTAGTAAATGCTCAGCGACTCCAAAAGCTCAGCTCTCGTTCTTCTTATCTCGCCGGCAAGCAGCCCGGAAGATATCTCATCATAATAAATGTCATCATCGTCCGCGTTGGTTTCAAGAGATACGCCGCCGTCCTCATCAAATACGATATAGAAAAGTCCGCCTACCTCTTCCGTAAAAAGAACGCATATAATATGAAGTTCTTTCTGTATCGACTCGGGCAGTTTGGAAAACTTCTTATTAAAGTAATACTTTTTTTCATAAGCGTTGGCTCCGCAGAGCACAACGCGTCCGTCCTTCAAAACGCCCCTGTCATCATTCGTAAAAACTGAATCGTTACTCATACTCATTCCTTATCTTAGGTATATCCGTAAATTCCTCTTACGGAAACCTCGCCGGCATAAACTTCCACTGTCTCGCCGTTTTCTTTTTTAACAACAAGCTCTCCGCCATCATTGATCCCGAGAGCTTTTCCCGTATATTCACCCTTAGGGTCAAGGACGAGAACGCCTCTGCCCTTGTTTATCAAAAAGCTTTCATACTTGCTCTTCAATCCCCCAAGGCTCTCGCCTCTTAAAAACTCTTTATAATACTTTTCAAAGTATCGCATAATATCGGCAACAAGCTTGCATCTTTTGGTAGTAATCCCCCACTGGGTATCGATGCTTGTAGCCTTATCAGCTATCTCTTCGGCAAATTCCTGTGGCTTTATATTCAGGCCAACGCCGATCACGACATACTGGATATAATCATTCTCGGCGCTCATCTCAGTAAGTATACCGCAGATTTTTCTGCCTCCGATAAGAACGTCATTGGGCCACTTGATCTTAACGGATCTTTCTTCCGCGCTCGTAACGCCGAAAGCCGCTTTTATTTCATCTCTAACCCCGCCATTATACATATCCTCAAGAGCTGATGCAACGGAAAGTGCCATAACGAGAGTTAGCATCGGCGCTTTCTCCGGAGAAATGTCAGGTCTAAGAAGAAGTGTGTAATAAGCATTTTTCCCCGCGGGACTGATCCAGCTTCTTCCCCGTCTTCCCTTTCCGGCAGTCTGCCTGTCGGCAACAAGTAAAAGGCCCTCGCCGGTTCCTTCCTCAGCTCGTCTTTTGGCTTCGGTGTTGGTAGAGCCGATCTCCTCAAAGAAAACAGCCTCTTTTATCAGGGATATGCCGGCAATCTGGGAGCTTAGCTCTCTCTGGCAAAAAACATCGCTTCCGTTTTCGGCCAGCTTATATCCGCGGTTTCTTACCGCCTCGATCTCATAGCCGTCTTTTTTCAGTCCCTCGATAGCCTTCCAGATCGCCGTTCTCGAAACTCCGAATTTCTCGCAGAGCTCCTGCCCGGATACATATTCATTTGTACTTTTCAAAAGCTTAAGTATCTCTGACTTCAATGTTATTCTTCTTTCGCATTCGGACTCTTCACCAATCCGGACTTTGGGGCTATCCGCCGGTCCTTTATTTAAACCGTAGCATCAATTACGGCTTTGATGGTATGCATACGGTTTTCAGCTTCCTCAAACACGCGGCTCTGAGCTGACTCGAAGACTTCGTCCGTGACTTCCATCTCGGTGATACCGAATTTTTCTCCCACCTGTGCTCCGATCTTGGTCTTAAGATCATGGAAAGCAGGAAGACAGTGCATAAAGATTGCCTTTTCGGATGCGTTCTTCATTATAGCAGAATTAACCTGATATGCCTTAAGATCAGCAATCCTCTCAGCCCAGATTTCATCAGGTTCGCCCATCGATACCCAGACATCTGTGCAAACAACATCTGCTCCCTTAGTTCCCTCCATAGGATCCTCGGTAAGATTGATGCTTCCGCCGGTCTTTGCCGCGATTTCTTTTGCGGTCTTTACAAGCTCCGCATCCGGCCAGTACTTCTTAGGAGCGCATCCGTAAAAATGCATACCCATCTTTGCACAGGCAACCATTAAAGAATTGCCGGTGTTGTAGCGGGCATCTCCCATGTAAGCAAGTTTTATTCCTTCAAGGTGTCCGAACTCCTCGATAATAGTAAGCATATCCGCAAGCATCTGTGTAGGATGGAACTCATTGGTAAGTCCGTTCCAAACAGGAACCTTTGAATACTTCGCAAGCTCTTCGACTATTTCCTGGCCGTATCCGCGGTATTCGATACCGTCGAACATGCTTCCGAGAACTCTTGCGGTATCCGCGATGGATTCCTTCTTACCGATCTGGGATCCCGAAGGATCGAGATAAGTTGTTCCCATACCGAGATCATGAGCTGCCACTTCAAAAGAACAGCGGGTTCTTGTACTTGTCTTCTCAAATATCAAGGCAATATTCTTTCCTTTATGGTGGTCAACGAGTATGCCTTTTTTCTTCTTGTCCTTAAGATCTGCCGCAAGATCAAGAAGATACTTTATCTCCTCAGGGGTGTAATCAAGAAGCTTTAAAAAATCTCTTCCGCGTAAGTCCATGTTTCCATCCTCCAATCATTTTTTCATTATTAAAAATCGTCCATTATGCCGGGATCCAGCCTGGCTTCGGATTTTCTCGACCTTAAGTTGTTGTCCACGGTATAATCGGTATCGACTATCATGATCTCACCTCTTACATCCACAATTACAACAACAGTTCCGTGAGGAATCTCAACGCCGCGTTCAGCACTTCTTGCAGCGTACTCCTTTCCTCCGATCCTTATTTCACCTATCCCTCTTAAGTTATCGATCTCGCTGGTAACCAGGGCTCTGGTACCCACAAGATTTTTAAGGCTCTGCTGCCACCTTTTTCTGTCAAACTTTCTCTTGATACCCGGCCTTAAAAAAGCAAAACAAAGGAAAGATACAAGCGCGGATGCTATGATCTGGAGCCATACAGGAAGTCCAAAGGCGGCCAAGACCGCGCCAAAAAGGCAACCTATTCCGATCCAGACCGCAGCAAGCGCAGTCGTTATCATCTCTATGACAATAAGTATCAAGAACAGCACAAGCCAAATAATAAGATAAGTATAGTCCATAAGATCCCTACCTTGATCTATTAAATATTTGCTCTTTTAATCCTGTCTACTGCCTCTACAGTGTTTTCGTATGTGCCGAATGCCGTAAGGCGGAAGTATCCTTCTCCGGAAGGTCCGAATCCCGATCCCGGAGTACCTACCACATTTACCTTTTCAAGAAGGAAATCAAAGAATTCCCAGCTTGTCATATTTCCCGGAGTCTTAAGCCAGATATAAGGGGCGTTAACACCACCGGAAACCGTATATCCCGCGCTCTTTAATCCCTCGTAGATATACTTGGCATTGTTCATATAATAAGCAACCTGAGCTTTAAGCTGCTCTTTTCCTTCGGGAGTATATACCGCCTCCCCGGCGCGCTGAATGATATAAGGCGCTCCGTTATACTTGGTTCCGTGGCGTCTTGCCCAAAGGGGATGAAGCGCTACATCTCCCGCCTTAAGTTCCTTGGGAATTACGGTAAATCCAAGTCTTACTCCGGTAAATCCGGCATTTTTCGAGAAGGACCTCAGCTCAATGGCACAGGTTCTCGCTCCTTCACATTCATATATTGAGTGAGGGACATCGCTCTCGGAAATGTATGCCTCATAAGCCGCGTCATAGAGGATTATGGCTCCCACCTTATTTGCATAATCAACCCACTCCTGAAGCTGAGCCTTCTTAATGGTAGCTCCCGTAGGATTGTTGGGGAAACAAAGGTAGATAAGATCCGGAGTCTTTTCGGGTATCTCGGGAGCAAATCCGTTCTCAGCCGTACAAGGCATATAGATCACATCGCTCCAGGTTTCTGTCTTTGCATCGTAAGAACCGGCTCTTCCGGCCATAACGTTTGAATCTACGTAAACAGGATAAACCGGGTCGCATACTGCGATTTTATTATCAAGGCTGAAGATCTCCTGAATATTTGAGCAATCACATTTTGCTCCGTCGGACACAAATATCTCATCAGCGGAAATATCGCATCCTCTGGCGCGGTAATCATTCTCCGCGATCGCATTTCTCAAAAACTCATATCCGAGATCCGGTGCATATCCTCTAAAGGTCTCCTTTGCACCCATCTCGTCAACTGCGCTGTGAAGCGCCTTGATGATTGAAGGTGCAAGAGGCTGGGTAACATCGCCGATACCGAGTCTGATGATCTTTGCATCAGGGTTAGCCTCGCTAAATTCCCTTACTTTCTTTCCTATTGTGGAAAATAAATAACTTCCCGGGAGTTTGAGGTAATTGTCATTTGCCTTAACCATAGTTGTAATCCTCGCATTTCTATATTAGTGCCGACACACATTTATACATTCACTTCGCCCTCGAAAACCGTGGTAGCAGGGCCGGTCATATAAACAAGATCCGCATCGCGGTCCCACTCTATAAGAAGGTCTCCTCCAAGCAAATGGACTGTGACCTTATTATCAGTCTTACCGTTAAGCACACATGCCACTGCAGTAGCGCAGGCTCCGGTTCCGCAGGCTAAGGTTTCTCCGGTTCCTCTCTCCCAGACCCTCATATTTACGTTGCTTTTATCTATAACTTCAACGAATTCCGTATTTGTTCTTCTCGGGAACATTTTATGGTTCTCAAAATAAGGTCCTACTGCCTCAAGATTCATATCCTTAACACCCTCCGAAAAGATGATGGCGTGAGGATTTCCCATAGATACACAGGTCATCTTGTAATTCTTCCCAAGGACCTCTATATCCGCATCTATAGCCCTGTCTCCGGATACAAGAACAGGAATGAGCTCGGGTTCTAAAATAGGACTTCCCATATTTACCTTAAGTGTAAGGGCTTCTTTTCCCGAAGGAGTATCTGCGCCGGTTTTCTCCGATTCAACGGTAATTATCTTAACCTTTCCTGCGCTTACGATTTTTATCTCCTTAGATGCTGTAAGCCCTTTGTCGTAAACATACTTGGCAACGCATCTGATCCCGTTTCCGCACATCTCGCTTCTCGTACCGTCGGCATTAAACATCTCCATCTCAAAATCAGCTTCGTCGGAAGGATTAATGAAAATAACGCCGTCTCCGCCGATCCCGAAATGTCTGTCGCTTAAACGCCTTACTATTTCAGGCTTCTTGTCGGAAGGAATTATTTCCGTAGCGCCGTTAACATATATATAATCATTTCCGCATCCGTGCATTTTCGTAAATTTCATATCAAAACCTCTGTTTAAGCAAATTCATTTATGCGTTTTTGTTTGATTTCATAAGAGTCAGGACCTTCGCGGCGGTTTCCACCAGTCCCGAGCCCGTTTCCATACTGTTTTTCTGGAGATATTTATGAGCCTGCTCCTCCGTCATATTGTTTCTCGACATCAAAAGAGCCTTAGCCTCATTAAGTATCCGCATATCTTCTTCACTTCTGGTCTTAGGCCTTAGTCTGTCCCTCTTTTTCCGTCTGATCTGTTCATCAACCATCGAGTTTAAAGTAGACATCAGGACATCGACCTTAAGCGGCATTGTTAAAGTCACTATTCCATTTCCGTCGCAATCATTAACATGCTTTTGCGATACCAGCAGCAACATATCAAATCCATATCTAAGATTATCACGCAGCTGCGAGTACATCATGTCTTGCAGTTTATATCCGCAGATAACGATCCCATCGTCAAGGTCGTCCATCTTTGCGATGGCCTGTGCGCCGTTGGCGCATATAAACACAGATCGGTAACCGCATCTTGCAAGAACGCTTCGTATGCCTGTGGATTCCTCAGGTCCGGAAAGTGCAATTATGATGTTAGCCATCTGCACCTCCTATAGCCAAAACCTAGTAGCGATTCAAGTACTCTGAAAGTTCCCACTCCGATACGAAAGTATTATAATCGTTCCATTCCTTTTCCTTCATCATAATGTACTGGTCAAAGGCTTCCTTGCCCAGTGTCTCGGCAATAAAAGGATCTGCCTTTGCGGCTTCGATTGCTTCCTTTAAGTTACCGGGAAGTCTGTCCACCGAAAGATCGTTTCTTTCTTTTTCGCTTAATGATGCGATGTTTACGTCTATAGCCTCCGCAGGCTCAATTTTCTTCTCGATTCCGTCAAGTCCGGCAGCTACTACGAGAGTAAGTGCAAGATATGGATTTGCCGCAGAATCGGTACTTCTAAGCTCGATCCTTGCGTTGTTTCCGTTAAGATGCGCGGGTATACGGATCATCTGCTTTCTGTTTCTGGCGCTCCATGCGATATACACGGGTGCATCAAATCCACTGTTAAGTCTCTTGTATGAATTAACAAGAGGATTTGTTATAACGCTCATTCCCTTTAAATGCTTCATAAGTCCTCCGAGGAAATAATATGCCTCCTTGGAAAGACCGTTTTTATCGGACCCATCGCTAAAGATGTTGACCCCGTCCTTCAAGATTGAAATATTGATATGCATCCCGGAGCCGTTAACATTATTCTTGGGCTTAGGCATAAAGGTAGCGTGAAGTCCGTGCCTCTTGGCCATGGTCCTGACCGCAAGCTTAAAGGTCTGGATATTGTCAGCGGTAGAAAGAGCATCATCGTGCGAAAGATCGATCTCATGCTGCGCCGGAGCAACCTCATGATGGGAAGCGTTGATCTCAAATCCCATATCCTCAAGGTTCATAACAATATCTCTTCTGGCATTTTCGCCTTCATCCAAAGGTCCTACATCAAAGTAGCCCGCCTGCTCATGTGTAACAACAGTGGGATTTCCGTTTTCATCGGTCTCAAAAAGGAAGAACTCACACTCAGGTCCCACCTCGATCTTGTATCCCATGTTTTCAGCCTTTTCAAGGCTCTTTTTAAGAATCTGTCTCGAGCAAAGACTTGAAGGCTCTCCTTCGGGCATATATACGTCGCAAAGAAGTCTCGCAACCTTGCCCTGCTGAGGTCTCCAGGGAAGGATTTCAAATGTGGAAAAATCAGGGATAAGAAGTCTCTCCGAATCTATTGCCCTGGGAAATCCGTCTGCCGCGCTGGCGTCAAAATGGCAGCCGTTTTCCAGTATGCTGGCTATTCTTCCGGCTGTAACAGCAATGTTTTTTAATGTTCCGTGAAGGTCCGTAAACTGTAATCTGATAAACTCTACGTCCTCTTCTTCAAGTAATCTGAGTACATCCTCTTTTGTATAGCCTTTCATTTTTATCCCTTTCTGCCTTTATAAACGCATTAATATAATTTTGAAAGCTCTTCAGGCGTAAATACGTACTTTGTATTGCAAAAACTGCATCCGACCTCTACGGGCTTGCCTTCCTTAACCATCTCGTCAAGTTCTTTCTTTCCGAGACTCAGCATCACCCTCTCAAGTCTTTCTCTGCTGCAATTGCATTTGTACTGTGTCGGCATCTTTCCGGTAATCTCAACATCGAGTCCTTTGAGAACCTTCCTCAGCATATCCTCGGGGCTGTCACCGCCGTCAAGCATCTGAGTAACTGACTGGATTGACTTTAAGTTCTCCTCAAGGATAGAAATAACCTCATCTGTCGCAAAGGGCATAAGCTGGATAATAAAACCGCCTGCCTGCCTTACGGTATTGTCCCTGTTCATAAGTACGCCAAGACCTACGGATGAAGGAACCTGCTCGGATACGGCAAAATAATACGTAAGATCCTCGGCTATCTCACCGGTCTGAAGAGCTACTTCTCCGACATAAGGCTCTTTAAGTCCAAGATCCTTTATAACTCTCAGGCTTCCGGGGCCTATGGCTCCCGATACGTCAAGCTTTCCGTTTGGCTTAGCCGGGATTATAACATCAGGGACATTGGCATAGCCTTTGACATTTGCCGAAGAATCCGCAGTAACCGTAATTCCTCCCGCCGGGCCGTCACCCTTTATCTGAAGAGTAAGAATATCCTTATCACCCTTCATCATACTTCCCATCATGGCCGCCGCACTGAGCATTCTTCCCAAAGCCGCGCTCATAACCGGACTGGTATTGTGTATGCTTCTTGCATGCTCAACAAGCTCTCTTGTGGTACAGGCAAAAGCTCGTATCTGCTCATTTGCAGACATTGCACTTACAATATAATCACTCATTTTGATTCTTTTCCTTAGTTGATTTAGCCACAACAAAGATTCTCTGTGTGGTGTCCGAGACATCTCCTCCGGTCTCGGAATCCGTCATTTTAACTACTTTAAATCTATTTTCTTCCAGGATTCTCTTAACATACGCGGGATCATATCCCTTTTGGTAATGGGTTTCGAGGAACCTGTCAAATCTTCCGTCCTCACCCTCTATAAAAAGCGTAAGGTCATATTCATTGATCTTTTTCTCCGGGTCATATAAATTATCCCAGATAAAGCTGCAGTCATCCCTGCTCTCAGCGATGGTCCTGTTTCCGATAACCTCACGGTACTTATAATCCGTATTCAGATCAAAAATAAAGAGTCCGCCCGGGTAAAGATAGTTTGAAACAAGAGAAAAAACCGTTTCAAGGTCATTCTCACCCACAAGATAATTCAAACTGTCACATACGCTTATGACGGTTCCCACTGTACTGAAAAGCTCAAGTTCAAGCATATCCTGATTGAGATACAAAACCTCAGAACCGCTCTCGCACTTTTTCTCCATAGCGATCTCGAGCATCTCCTCGGAATTGTCGATACCGATCATATCGAAGCCTTCCGAGTAAAGCATCTCCGTAACAGTTCCTGTTCCGCAACCAAGGTCCACGACAAGATTTCTCTCAGACTCTAAAAGCTCTTCCTGCGTAGGCTCTGCAAGATCAAAGTCTTCTTCTTCAAAAGCCTCCGGGTCCCCGGGCTCTCTTACTCTCTTTGTAATACCATAGGTATCGATGGCGCCTACAATCCTCTCGCACCATTCCTCGTAGGGAACGGCATCCATCAGCTCATCGTACACATAGGCAAATTTGTTATAACTATCTGCCATAAAAGGCCTCCGTTAAATAATGATTCCCAAAAGTCCGTAGGAAAGGATTGAAACGATCACGGTTGCGATTGCGATACCTACAAGTTCTGCAGCTATGGCCTTTTTAAAATCGATTTCCAAAAGAGCTGCTATTAAAGAGCCCATCCAGGCTCCGGTTCCGGGGATAGGAATACCCACAAAGAGCATCAGTCCCACAAACTCACCATTGGATATTGCCGTGCTCTTTTTCATAGCTCTTGCTTCCAGTTTCTCAACAAGCCCGTGGAAAAGCTTGGTCTTTCCGAGCCATTTAAATATCTTCTTGATAAACAAGAGAATAAGGGGGATCGGAATTATATTTCCCAGAATACATAAAGGAATAGCCTTAAGAAGGGGAAGGTTTAAAAACTTGGCAACAAAGAGTCCCGCACGAAGCTCCAAAATAGGGAGCATCGATACAAATACGACCACAAGCTCCGCAGGGATATATTTTCCGAGTGATGTAGCGAACTTAGCTGCCACCCTTTCAGTAAAAGAAAGCTTTTCTTCCTCTGCATTATCCTTAGCAGATTCTTCCGAAAGCTCCGGGATAGTCTCCCCGCTATTTACTTCTTCCGATATCTCCTCGCCCTTTACTTCGTCTGCTGAGCTTTCTGCAGCGATAGCTACGCCTGTTCCGTATATGCTTTTAGCGGGAGCTGCCACAGAAAAGAGGCAGACAAGAAGTGACATCAAGGCCGCCAAAGCGAGGTTAAATCTTTTGTTTCCGATCATATTTTTCATTTTATTTATCTCCAATATATTCTTCCAAAGCGCCGATAAGAGTCTTCATCTGCTCATCAGTGCCAATGGTTATTCTGAGGCAATTGTTTATCCTCGGCTTATCCCAAAATCTCACAAAGATATTTTTGCTTCTGAGGTAAGCATAAATATCCTTTGCGGATATAGTTTTGTGGGAAGCAAAAACGAAATTCGCCTTTGAATCAGGGAATGTAAACCCGAGTCTTGTAAGTTCCTTCTTGGTCCACTCTCTTGTCTTTACGATCTTCCCGGTTATATCCTTAAAATACGCGTCATCAAGTACTGCCAATGCGCCAAGCTCCTGTGCCGGGCGGTTCATCGTGTATGAGTTGAAGGAAAACTTCGCATCATTTAAATATCCGATAAGTTTTTCGCTTCCGATGCAGAATCCGATTCGCATACCTGCCATTGCCCTGGACTTGGAAAAGGTCTGGACGACGAGAAGATTTTCATATTTCGATGTAAGGGAGATAACGCTTTCTCCGCCAAAATCAATATAGGCCTCGTCAACTATCACAACCACATCCTTGTTGGCTTTTACAATCTCCTCGATGGTAGATACATCCTCCAAAAGACCTGTGGGTGCGTTGGGATTAGGGAAGATAACTCCGCCGTTTTCCTGCTTAAATCCCTCTTTATCGATAGACCAGTCATCCCTTAAGGGAACGGTCTTATACGGTATCCGGTAAAGATCTGCCCAGACATCATAAAACGAATACGTTACATCCGGAAAAAGTATAGGCTTATCCGAATTGAAAAAAGTAAGGAAAGCCATACTGAGTACATCATCGGAGCCCACTCCGACAAAAACATTTTTAGGCGATACGCCGTAGTAGCCGGCAAGAGCGTCTGTAATAGATGATGTATCCGGATCCGGGTAAAGCCTGAAGGAATCATAATCCATCTCCTTAAGAGCCTTTTCCACAGCCGGCGCCGGCGGATAAGGACACTCGTTTGTATTAAGCTTTATCACATCCTTTTGCTTTGGCTGTTCTCCCGCAACATAAGGAACAACTTTTCTGACGTTATTTTCCCAGTTCATCTATCATCCTCCTGCAGCCTGCTGCCTGCTCTTTCTCACCTGTCCTGTCGTAAATATCTGCCATATGTGTAAGAGGCTCTATATTCGAGGCAGAAAGCTTAATAATAGGCTCCGTCTCGTGGATCGCATTGTAAAACCAGATAAGTGCTTCATTATAATCGCCTTTTTCTTCATACCAAAGCCCCATCTCAAGGCAGCTTTCCGAGCATCCGTCACCTGCGGCAAGAAGCTTTACGGCATACTTAAAGAAGCTTTCCGTATCCTTCTTAAGTCTTGCGGCCCTTACGATAACGCAGCAGATAGTTTTATGGAGATCTCTGTCCATGGGCTGTTCTTCAAAAGCGATAAAACAATCATATATTCTTTCGAAATCTTCGTCCGTACCGGAGATGAAAAGCTCCTTTGCAAACATCTCCCAAAGGCGGGGCGATAGCATTTCTCCCTTTTTAAGGCGTCCGGTAAAGATATCAATATCTCTTGAGGCATGGTTTGAAAGCGGCTTATGTGTAATTATGATCTCGCTGTCAAAGACAACAGGGTCTAAGCGCACAGTCTCATGCACCGGCTCTATCCAGGTAAATGTGCGGACTCTCTTAAAAAGCTTCGGTCTGTACTCTTCATCAAAATTATAAACGGTTCCGTTCTCAAGCTGGTTCCCGTACTTCATCTGAACGATCTCGATCTCCGGAAGAATATTCTCTTTTAGTATCTTAAAGCGCAGTCTGTTCTCTTCATCCAGGACCTCATCGGCATCAGCGGAATAGATATATTCCATAGTGGCTTTGGAAAAAGCAAAATTTCTCGCAGCTGAAAAGTCGTTTATCCATTCAAAATCGTAGATCTTGTCGGTATATCCGGCAGCGATACTCTTTGTACCATCCGACGAGCCCGTATCTACGATGATAAGCTCATCGTAAAGTCCCTCAAGACTGTCTAAGCATCTCGCGAGTACTTTTTCCTCATTTTTGACTATCATACAAACCGAAATCGTCATACCAAAATCCTCTTTTAAGCAGACTACCCCACAATCCGTTTCATTTTACCAAAATACTATTCAATTATCAAGGAACATATATACTTGAAACAGCGCATAACCCTGCAAAAATATAGGGTATCATGGGCACAGGCTTTTTTAATGTCATATTCCGGGAAACATTCCCGCTAAAAAGGTTTTTAACAATAAGCAAAAAAAGGACTATACCAAGGTGCAATGCGTATACTAAAAGCCCGCACCCAAAATACGCCAAAAACAAGGCACAGCAGCAAAGCGCGTGACAATCCGCCTTGCCGTATGCCTTTTTCATAAAGACTTCCTGTGCCGTAAAATAGACCATAAGGCCGGCAAGCAAGTCTCCTGACATTTCTCCCTTTATAAAGATAAAAATACTCAAAAAGATTATTGCGATAACCCAGAGCATGTCATATACCTGCTGCCAGAATAGATCCATTAAAGCCCCCGCAAAAAGGATAGCCATAAAAACTGTCATAACCGCAATATCTGCCCGGGCCGCCCCAAGCGTACTTGTCACCATATCCGTAATCATCTTAGTCCCGTATGTATCTCATTAAGTATTCCAAATTCATCTCCCGATACTGTTACAGTAAGAAGCCTTTCTATACATTTGTCCTGTTTATAAGCTTTTACGGTTATGCCAAAGCGCCACTCCCCATCAGGCAACCCGTATATTGGAATCACAAAGGGTGCTTTATCAGTCCGGACTTTTTGAGGGTTAATGGTGCAATTGACAGTCAGGTTATGCTCTGATAGCTGCTTCGGAAAGATCACTTCTATCTTCTCCGCATATCCTTTGGTTACTATACTTACATAGCCGCTCTCGCCTCTTGCAAATATATCCTTTCCGTCTACAGCCTTAAGATTTCGCTCTACCTCGGCCGTCATATCAAAAGCAACTTCCCAGATCGCATAAAGATTTATTACGCTTCCGTTTGCCATCTTTCCGGTTTCCAGAACAGAAGAAACCTTTGCCCACGACTCTCCGTCAGCAAATACCGGGTCTCCTCCCGGCGTTGTTCCCCAGCCTTTAAAGATATATCCCTCCCTTGTATATCCGATATTCCTTAGCTTGGAAGGAGAAATGACTTCATCCCCCTCATACTTGCTCGCCCCTCCTGCATAGAAATACTCTCCGGGCATCGATCCTCCGGTGGCTCCGTTTGGATCGTAATTTACCAGGTATCTGTTTACGCTTACTCCGGTGCAGCTGTGCATAACGGGGGCTCCCTGCTCGATGCAGTTGCTGTAGGGACAAAGATAAAAATAATTCGAACATGTCGTAGCGGAAGGAAGGAAACTGATGGTAGAAGCAACACTCTCGCTTAAATACATTAAAAGAGGGATTCCCTCCCCGCAGACGGCGCAGTGGGCTATCCATCCCGGATTGTAATATCCGTGGCAGATATTTCTTGTTACTCCCCACTTGTCAAGACCGTATACCGAAATGTCCGTTATATACGCTCCATGAATACACTCCGCCATAGGGTGCCGCAGTTCCCAATAACCGATGGGTATCATCCCTTTTATAAGGCCATAGTAATAATGTTCTCCCTCGTTTAACGCCCGCGGCCCTGTCACGCCTTTAATATAGCGCTTGTACCCCATATATGCGTAATCATGTTTTTCAAATCCCCCCACTCCTTTTGAAAAAGTAAATCCTGTTCCATCCGGGGATATACTAAGATGTGGATTGGAAAAAAAGATGCTCTCATCCGATGCAAAGCTCTTTAAACCGGTAATGCCAAAGACGAAAATAAGTATCCCGACAAGCAGTCCGATCCAGGCTCCGAATACCTTAATTACATGCAAGAGCAACTCTAATGGATTTAGACTCCATCTTTTCATAAAACTCCTCCACGTCTTTCTTTTCTAAATAGATATTGTATCTTACAGACTTCCCGCCTTCTTTCGGATCTATCTCTTCTCCGGAAGCATCAAAGGCATCCGCCACATACACATCGCTCCATCTGAGGGTTACTTCTCCCTCTTCATCCTCAACATATATATGGATCTTGTCACCTTTTCCTATTTTTCCGCCTGCGGTCTGATAGTAATCCTCCGCCTTAAATCCGATAAGAACAGGACTTGTCATCCGCCTCTTAGTGCTGCTTTTGTCTGAAAGCATGCTCTCTGTCAAAATGCTTCCCTTGCTGATCTCGCCGGCAGCGTAAAACTCCCCCGGATCTGTGATATCTGACGCTCCCTCCGGTATCAGGCTTTCCGGAACAGTCTTAAACTCAACGTTTTTCCCCGGTCCTTCAAGATAAATATCCGAGCCTTTATTAATCTTTTCCGTAGCAACGGCCACAATGCGCTCCGGCTCTTTTTCCGTGAGCTTTTTCTCTGTATATATAAGTACGCCGTATACCACGGCAGCTGCCGCAAATGCAGCTATTACCACTCCCGGCGCTACGGCGCGGGCTTTTCTTTTAACTTTGTTTTCTTTACCTTTCATTTCCCCTCCTTACCTGCCTCTAACGAGCGTAAGCTTATTCTTTTTTGCAAGTCCGTCCCACTCTTCATCGGACGCATAGTTTCCGAGCCTTATAAGGCTCTTTTTTATGGGGAAGGATATCTCGCTGTAGATTCCGGTATCCTTAACGATCCTTCCCGCGGGATCTTTCACCTCTCCGACCTTACCTTCCCCGGAAACCCTTCCTCCGGCTTCTCCAACGGTTATCTCCGTGATCTTATCCCCCTCTTTGTTGTAAATCCTAAAGTCGGTGAGTATGACCTCTCCGTCTATGAAAGACAGATCGGAATATCCATCCTCCAATCTGAGATTTACCTTAAGGGTCTCTTTGTACTTTTCATAGCTTCCGGTATGATCACTTATTACGATGGTGTGGTCTGTCCCGTATCTTTCAAGATCTATCACAGAAGCCGCCAGCGAGCTGGCTGCCAAGGCGTCTTCAAGTCTGTCGGACAGGGACTTGTAAGCCCCTATCCTTATTACCAGCACAGGCATTATCAAAAAGAAAGCCATTATAAATATCCCGTATACCGAATCTGCAAAGCCTTCCGATCTCTTAAGGATGACCCGGTTAAAGCAGCCCTTCTTCAGGTTTTCATTCTTATAAAAGCCTTTTTCAAGGCAGCCTTTCTTAAAAAACCTTTTTCTTAAACAGCTTATTTTCATATCTCCCCCATTTTAGGATCAGTACTTGGCAGTTGAAGCCCTCTCTTCTTTAACCTCAAAAGGACCCCCTATCTTAGATTCTACCTTTCCCGAAACCTTTACCGTTACAAGGTTTCCGTAGCCTGCTCTCGTGAAGGTTGTCCCCGTAAGGTCCGCTTCTAAAAGCCCCGAAAGCCTTAGTTCCTCCGTCATCTTCATTCTCTCTTCCTCCGAAAGATATCCTTCAGTCTCGGCAACAAGAGTATACCTTCTTACGATCTGGCTTATATCTTCCCTTGTTTTCATCAGTCCTATGCAATCATAAAAAGCAAGAAGGACAACAGTCATACCGACTATAAAGATAAACAGAGTAACTATATTTGTAACACTTCCCCTGCTTTTTAAAAGGATTCTTTCCTTCATCATAATCTCACCAAATAGGCGCCGGTAAGGATCTGCTGAGCTTTGACGCTCATCGCACCTGTTATATTTTTAATAAGCTCAGCCAGAGCATCCTTCATAACAACGCACAAAACCAGCGCTATGATGCACAAACCGATGGTTACAAGAATTCCATCAATCCCCTCCTCCTTGTTTGTTAAAGCTCTTTTAATCTTTGAAAAAATCATTTTAATAAACCTCCGTTTAACCTATATTTATTGCCGATTTCAGCATATATGAAAGGCAGGCGTACATCGCTACTGCCAAAACGCACACCAGCATTCCCAGCTGGTAAAACGTTATTTTTCTGTCAAGTTTTCCCTTCTTTTTTTCAAGGACTATTTTTTCCATATCCTTCATCTGATCCGATATATCCGTCAAAAGATCCGAAGCCTTCCCGGATTCCGACAGCTGAAGCACCGTGATACAAAACGAATCGATATATCTGTTGTTAAACTTTTTCTGGAAATCCTCCAGGGCCGCAAAGACATCCGAATTCATAATGATATCGCTTCCGAGGCTGCAAAATGCATCCCTTAGTCTCTTTAGATTTACGTTTGTGTACATCTCCGAAAGAGCCTCCGATAAATGGACTCCCGCTTTTAACTGAAGCGAAAGACTGTGATGCACCGCCTGGAGCTCCGGCAGCATCCTGTCATTATCCTGCTTATTAAGAACAGGAAGAAGTATCCATGGAAGTGCTCCCACAATTACTCCCGCTACCAGCGCTATGAACAGGCTCAGCCTTAAAAAAGCAAAGAAAGAAATCCCGAATAAAAGCACACTTACCGTAAACAGCTTAGCCGCCGTTACTTTTTTGCCATAATGATAAGCTGCTCCGTTTTTCTCCAAAAAGTTTTGCATTCTTTCGGAAAAAGGTCTTTTTGAGATCTTCGTCCTTAAAAGCCCGGTAAAATCCCTTACTTTACCGTAAACCTTCTTTGGAGGAAGCCTCCCGAAAACAGACAGGATAAACCATCCAAAAAGCATAGCCGCCACAAGTGGCAGATATTTTATTATCATTCCCCTCATATAGATCCCCCATTATTTGTAGAGTGAAAAAATCTGATAGATAAAAAGAATAAAGATTACGATCATACCTGCGATTGCCAGGTGTCCGACCAAGGTTCCAAAAAGAACCTGCATTATTCCTCCCCCGATCATTAAATTAACAACTGCCAGCACGATCACCGACATAGCAAGAAGCAGCATCATGTTTATGGCTGCTTCCGCCACAAGACTTTTTCTGTCGGCGGCATGGCTTAAGTACTCTCTGAGCGACTTGCGGCTTTCCGTAACAAGGAGATTGAAATCTCCTCCGTATCTTGCCGTTACGGAAATGTTCCTCACAAGCTGTTTAAATTGCGGATGTTCAATCTTATCCGCCATAGAGATAAGCGCAAGGTGCGAGTCTCCCGTGATCTTCGATTCCATTTCGCATTCTTCCATTACGCTCTTTAGCGGCTCAGCCATATATCTGCTTATCTGCGAAAAGATCGATATCAGTTCACTTCCCGTAAGACTGTAATTTCCCAAAAAGTCAAGAAGCTTCGGAAGTTCTTCACTTGTGGCTTTAAGATTTTTGCTCTTAAGATGTTCCGTAAGAACTATCCTGCCGATTACGTAAAAAAGTGCTGAAAAAAAGCCTGCCTTAAATCCAAATATGAATAATCCCGCCGCATAAAAAGCCGAAGCCGCAAATACATCAAAAACCACCAGTTTTCCCGCACCCAAGCCCTCAAACCTGCGCCTTAGACCGCTGTATTCTATCTGCCTCTCGATCATAAGATAAAAAGTATTTTTCTTTTCAAACTCGCCCAGATTCTTTCTTTGAAGCAGCTTTGTCTGTCTGTCCCTGTCCTCAATTGAAACCCTGGCCTTTAAAAGCATAAGCTTTAAGGCTTTTAGGATCCTCAGCCTTACGAGTAAAAACAAAAAACCTATAAACAAAAGGCACGGGAGCAGGAAATACTTAAACAACTCTCTCATACTCCAGCTCCTTCCTCTCCTCGTTCCAGCCAAGGCAGGAGTACACCTGATCCACCTTAAAGTCCTTCATAAAGACAACCAGCTTAAAGCAGTCCATCATCCTCATAAGCTCATTTCTCGAGTACCTGCTCTCATACATAGCATAGTCCACCAGCTTATCCGTTGCTCTGTCCGCACTTGTAGAATGAATGGTTGCGGCGCAGATCTGTCCGGTACAGGCCGCGTTTAAAAGGTATAGGGCCTCCGCCCCCTTGACCTCACCGATTATAAAATAATCAACATCCATTGTAAGACCCGCTATAGAGATATTCTTAAGGTCGTAATTAACCTTGCTGTCTCCCCCCGCCGGAAGCGAGTGCATAAACATTGTATCGGGATGAAATCTGCTGGTAAGTTCATCCGCCTGCTGCGCAATAAGTACAGCCACATCATCCGGAAGACTCTCCTTAAGAGCATTCAAAAGTGTTGTCTTTCCCGAAGAATTACCGCCACAGATAAGGATGGAGTTTTCCCTGAAGCTACTTACAAGCATTTGAGCCATATCCTTCGATAGCATGCCCTCCTCTACAAGCTCCGATATGAGTGGGAATCTTTTAGGAACTTTTCTGATGCAAAGGTATGGTGAATTCATTGAATTGACAAGCGGCATGGAAACCGTAAATCTCAAAATGAAATCCGGATGAGAATCCGCATCGGTGAACTTTGCGATTGCGTTAAGATTGGATATATTGGCCTGGTTCTTCATAGCCACATATTCAACAAACTGCCTGTACTCTTTTTCATCCTCGAAAGCCACATCGGTATCTTGTCTTTTACCTTTTCGCTTTACGCGGATGCAATCGTGCCTTATCACCCTGATATCGGATATCTCAGGATCGTCGATCAGTACCGAAAGCCTCGAATATCCAAAAACATACTCCTCAAACCGTTTAAGGAGACTCTCCTTTTCCCCGGAGCTTATGTGCATATTTTGATCTATAAAGCTTTCGACTTCTTTCAGAAAATCTTCTCTTGATAGAGAGCCGTTTCTTAGAGCCAGCAGCCTTGCTCTTTTTTGCGCCGTAAAATCCGAAACCAGTTTCTTTAGCCCGGTCTCAGACTCAGACGACTTAAAGATTTCGTCTTTCAACTTTCTCCTCCCCCAAATATATATTTTTCTTTTGCCTTGCCCTTTTGTTTCGCAAGACGATTGCCAATTTACTACAGGTAAAAAAACAAGTCAATACATTTTTTCAAAATTAAAAATCTTTGTAATTCTTGCATAAAAAAAGCTCCCCGGCATTTTGACGAATGCTTTCAGAGCCTTTATTTATCAGTATTTCGCTTTAAAAAAGTTGCACAAAGACGTATTTATGACACACATGTCTTGTGTAAAATCACTATGGTCTTTTTGGAGTGCTTTTTTGATCTTTTTTACTGTCAATATCCCCGGGCAGTTTAACACTGAGCCTTGTTTTTTGACTGATCCAATAGCAGTTTTCAATCTTTGCTGTAACAAGCTCATGTTTGCCGTGATGTCCTTTTTCTACAAGCACATCCACTGCCTCGTCAAGGACGTCCGGAGTTTCTGTAACTATCCCCTTGCTGCGGATATAAAATCTGTCTCCTCCCGCCTCAACAAAACCCTCAACGTAGCATTTAACCCCCGGTTTCATCTCTTTATTAAGTATTGCCATACTACAACCTCTGATTTCAAAAAAGGCGGGAAAATGAATTCCCGCCTTTTAAAACTTATAAAAGAATTACTTCTCAGCGATAGCCTTCTTTAATGCCTCGGTAAGCTGAGGAACGATCTTGTTAAGATCTCCTACGATACCGTAATCTGCTACGTCGAAGATAGGAGCATCCTCATCCTTGTTGATAGCAATGATGATATCGGACTCCTCCATACCTGCAACGTGCTGAATAGCACCGGAAATACCGATTGCGAAGTAAAGGTGAGGACGAACGGTCTTACCGGTCTGTCCAACCTGAAGATCCTTGGGCTTCCAGCCGGAATCTACAACTGCACGAGAGCAGGATACCTCACCGCCAAGAACCTTTGCAAGGTCCTCAAGGATCTTGAAGTTCTCAGGGCTTCCTACTCCACGTCCGCCGGATACAAGAACCTTAGCGTCCATAATATCAACGGTATCACCTACAGCCTTAACAACTTCCTTAATGGTAACGTATCTGTTGTTAGGGGTAAATCCGGGATTGTAGTTTACTACTTCTGCCTTAGCGCCGGCAACGGGCTCGATCTTCTGCATAACGCCGGGACGAACGGTTGCCATCTGAGGACGGTTGTCAGGGCAGGCGATGGTAGCGATTGTATTACCACCGAATGCAGGACGGGTCATAAGGAGCTGATTGTGCTTCTGAGTCTGTCCGGGGATTGCTACAAGAGGGAAATCTCCGATCTCAAGGACTGTACAGTCAGCGGTAAGTCCGGTAGCTACTCTTGCTGAAACGGTAGGACCAAGGTCACGTCCGATTGCAGTAGCACCTACGAGTACGATCTCAGGCTTAAACTCGTTGATAACAGATGCAAGAGCATGTGCATAGGGCTCGGTGCGATAATCCTTAAGTTCGGGATCATCAACAACGATTACTCTATCAGCACCATACTGTGCAAGACTGTCAACAAGATTAGCAACTCCGCTTCCGATGAGGACTGCGGTAACCTGTGCGTTAAGGGGCTGTGCAAGCTCCTTTGCTTTTCCCAGCAGTTCGTAAGCAATTCCGCTTACTTCATTGTCAACCTGCTGTGCGAATACGAATACGCCCTTGTACTGAGCGATCTGTTCTTCTGTCATTTTCATGATTATTTACCTCATTCTAATCTGTTTACTATCTGATATACGGATTGTTACGCTTCTTCGCAGCTCTTACAATCCTACAAACATTCGCAAATCGCTTTTTACTTCGTAAACAGCTTTTTTGCTCATGTTTGTTAGCTTCGCTAAATCAAAAATGATTTTCTGCAAGCAGAATCATTTTTGATTTTTCTCAGCCATATCAATCAGATCACATGCTTCTCAGCAAGTTTGCCTACAATGTAATTAACAGCATCTTCGGGTGAATCGGGAACTACCTTCTCTCCTGCACCCTTACGAACCTTGTCGGATGCCTTTGCGATCTTTGTGGGTGATCCGTTAAGACCAAGGTTTCCGTCCTCTACATCTACAAGGTCTGCTCTTCCCATGGTGAGGATCTCAGCTTCACAAGCATCGAAGATTCCGCCGGGAGTCATGTAACGGGGATCGTTTAATTCTGCAAGAGCAGTGATAAGGCAAGGCATCTGAGCCTCTACTACGTGATATCTGTCATCATACTGACGCTGAACGATAACCTTATCTCCCTCAACCTTGATGTCCTGTGCGTAGGAGATTACGGGATATCCGAGGTGCTCGGCGATCTGAGGACCAACCTGTGCGGTATCTCCGTCGATTGCCTGACGTCCGGTGATAATGAGGTCATATTTATCGGTCTGCTGAAGCTTTCTGATAGCGCCTGCGATGGTGGTGGAAGTAGCCCATGTATCTGCACCGCCCAGTACTCTGTCGGTTACAAGAACTGCTTTGTCTGCGCCCATTGCAAGTGCCTCGCGAAGAACGTCTGCTGCCTTGGGAAGACCCATGGTAAGAACGGTTACTTCAGCACCATACTGATCCTTAAGACGAAGAGCTGCCTCCAGGCCGGCCTTGTCATCAGGGTTCATGATAGCGAGCATTGCTGCTCTGTCAAGAGTTCCATCGGGATTGAACTTTACGCCACCCTTTGTATCAGGAACCTGCTTAATACAAACAATAATCTTCATTGTATGTTAACTCCTTTATTATTCTAAAAATCCCGTTAATTACTTTAAGAGAGCTGCGCTGATAACCA
>ODAI011390778.1_pt1 | contig 24421 bp, 19 predicted proteins | sample 1539321 | NCBI WGS metagenome assembly ODAI01 (sample SAMN02144231, study PRJEB22623) | gut metagenome | biome: sheep rumen | host: Ovis aries | place: New Zealand | reverse complement strand
CCCAGTTGGCGGTATAGTTGGTGAAGCGGCCTTCGTCGCTGATCAGGGTTTCAGGGGTGATTTCCTTATTGGTCAGGCCCGCCAGACCGGTGCACATTTTGAAAATGGAGCCTGGCTCAGCGCGGGTCTGGATGGCGTAATTCATCAGCAGGCCCCGCTCATCCTGCACGATTTCCAAAGCGGGCTCGCCGCCCTGGACCATGGCGTTCAGATCATAGTTGGGATACTGGGCCAGGGCCAGGATATTGCCGGTATGCACATCCATCACGATCAGCACGCCGGTGGTGGCCAGGCGGATGGGAAATTCCTCCCAGTCCCGGGCCGCGATCTTATCCTTATAGGTTTCCAGCCAGCTGGCTTCCGCCATGCGCTGCTCCTGACGCTTCCGGGTTTCGTTCACATTGTCCCGGATATAGCGCTCGGCCGCCGCCTGGTACTGGGCGTTGATGGTGAGCTTGACGGTGTTTCCGTCCTGGGGTTCCTTGTATTTGAGCTCCCGCGTCACCTTGCCCTGGGGGTCCACTTCCACGATCCGGGCGCCCTGCCGGTCGGTGATGTTGGCGGTGAGCCAGTTTTCCATGCTGGATTCGATGCCGGCCTGGCCGATATAATCGTTCATGGCGTAGCCCGCGGGCTTCAAATCGCTGAAATAGTAATCGGCGTTCTGGATTTTTCCGGTATAGCCGATCACCGTAGCGGCCAGGGAGCCGTTGGGATACACCCGCTTGTCCCCCATGGTGATGCCCACCCAGGGCATGGACATGCTGCGGCCCTCGATTTCGGCCACGGTTTCATAGCTCACGTCCTCGGCAAAGGGCACGGGCAGCGACAGGAAAGCGTTGTCCTGCATGGTGGCATTGATGGCGATGACCTTGACCACGTCCTCCTCGCTCACCACCCGGTACTGGGCCACCTTGTCCAGGTCGATGCGGTTCAAATCCAGCACCCCGGGATTGCCGATGCCCTTGGAGCCCGGCACGATCAGATCGTCCGTTTCCATGACCACGGAGCTGCCGTTTTTGTCCAGGGCCAGAAGGTAGGTGCCGTCGCACAGGGCGGTAAAGCCAAAGCGCCTGCGCAGGATATTGAAGCTCTCCTCCGCTGAGGGCTTCCGGCTGCCCATATAGTTATTGGAATAAAAATAACTGCGCCGGGTTTCCCAGGCGGTTTCGGAAATGCCGGAGCCAAAGTTGAATTCCCATTGGCCGCTTTCCCCGTTCCGGATCAGGGGGCTGGTCACGGACACCGTGCCGCCGTTTCCTTCCACGATCTGGATGGCCTCCAGCAGCTGGAGCGTGGGATAATCCCAATCGTCGTTTTCCCGGTAGAAGGTCACGTTATAGGCTTTTTCGCTTTTGGCCAGCACCACAGAATTGATATCGGTGATCATGCCGCGGCTGCCCTTGACGGTAATGCTTTTCACGCTCTGGCTTTCCGTAGCGGCGGCGTATTCTTCACCCTGCTGAATCTGCAATTGATAGAGCCCGAAAAACAGCACGCTGAACATGGCCACGATCCCGGTCAGAAAAACAAGAAAACGGAAATTCATTTTGGCGTCTTTCCCGCGGGCCTTTCGGCTTTTGCGGTAATCCTCGCTCACGGCTTGTCACCTCCTTCGTTCCGCTTCCTGCGCGGATACATGCCAAGAAAGCTCCGGCATGGGAACATCAGCAAATAAGCAATCACCATGGTATACAGGCAGGACCCTCCCAGCCGCATCAAGTGGGTCAGGTTCAAATCCTCGCCAATCAGATACATGTACGCAATCAAAACGATATTCAGGATCAGATCCATTTCCCCCGCGCACAGGGGGATGCGGATAAAGGCGGGCATATCGGTTTCCCGGTAGCGCAGCAAAAAGGTATGCCACCAATGGCTTTTTCCCAGGCCGCTGCTGATGCGCACCTGCCGCCGCTCATAGGCCAGCCGCCTGCGTTCCAGCTGCCTGTCCGTCATATCGGCAAAGGTCTGGGCGCACAGCATGGTAATGGCCGGATAGGCGATCACGTACAGGGCGGGCACGTTGCCCGCCATGCATTCCATGGCCATACCGATGATGCAGGAGGCGCAGAAGGCGTACTTTTTCCCGCAGGATACCACGATAATGGCCAGCACCGCAAACACCACGCTGCCCACCACGCTTCTGTACGCCAGATAGCGCATCACGCACACCTGGACAAGGTAGCTCAGCGCCGTCAGCAGCAGCACCTTCAGGGCTCGTTTCAACGGCTTCCCTCTTATTCCTCCACTGTCAGCCCGCCGGGGTCCGGCGTAGGCACCGGAGAGGGCGACGGGGTAAAGGTGGGCCGGGGCGAAGGCGAAGGCGATTCGCCGTAATTGCCGCCGGGGATATATTCCAGATTGGGGGGCGGATTCGTAGCCCTGGGGTCCGGAGTGGGCGTCAGCCGGGGCGTGGCCGTGGGCACGGGGGTGGGCGCGGGGGTAACATTGGACGGAGCAGGCGACATGAGCGCAGAGGAGAACATATCGCTCATGCTGCCCAGATCAAAGGTGGGAACGGGCTGGGCCGTCACCAGGGGCTCCAAACGGATGTTCTGGGAGGCGTTGATACGGGCCTGGGCGCTCTCGGCATAGGAGGGCCGGTAGCGGTACACGGTCACGTATTCCAGATGCTGAAAATCCGCGATGGGCTCCAGCACCACATAGGATTTATTGTCCTCCATGCCACGGGTGCTTTCCCTGATGGTGCCGATGGGAATGCCCTTGGGAAATTCCAGACCCACGCCGGAGGTGACCACCACGTCGCCGGGGCGGGGCAGGGAATTGTCCGGCAGGTAATACATGCGGCACATGGGTTCGCCGTTGGTGCCCAGGGTGCCCTTCACGCTGCCCTGATCCCGGCTGGACTGCACCAGGCCCGCCACGGTGCAGTCGCTGTCGATGACGCAGCGCACGTCGCACTGGTTGGCCCGCACGTTATAGGTAACGCCCACCAATCCGCCGTCTGACACCACAGCCATATAATCGGCGACGCCGCTGTCAGAGCCCACGTTCAGGGTCAGGGTGGAAAAGTAGTTGTTGCCCACTTTGCCGATCACCTGGGCCCCGATGGGGTTCATGGCGTGGTGGGTAGGCTGCTGATGCTCATAGACCAGCGCCTGGAGGGATTGGTTTTCCCGGCGCAATTCTTCCATCATGGCCACGTCTGTTTCGTATTCATCCAGCCGGGCGCGGAGCTGTTCATACTCATATTCCAGGTTGCCCCGGATTTTCAGCTTGCGAAGATACCCCACCACCGCGTCGGTCAGGGACGAAAAGGCGGACTGAACCGGGGAGACCACCCCGGTCACCACCCGCTGGGGCACGGACAGGATGGGCAGGCTTACAAAATTACTGACTACCATCACCAAAACCATCAGGAACAGGCCGCCGCAGAGCAAAATAATCATCATCATGCGAATAAAGCCCGCCTGCTCCTCTTCCCGGGTGGCGTTTTTCTTTTTCCGGTTCTTTCGTTTGTCCTTGCCTTTGCCTTTTCCTTTGGCGCTCTTTCCTTTCTTCGCGGCAGGCGGACTTTCCGTCTCTTCCTCCTTGCCCGTCTGCCTGCGGCGGAAGGCGTTTCCTTCCACCCGGATGGCTTCCCGGGGCGCGTCGGTTTCCGTTTCATCCTTTTCTGCCCGGAGCTGCACGATGCGTTCCCGGCTCTCCCCCGCTTCCTCCTCTTCCTTGGAAACGGGCTCTTCCATGCGCTCATAGCGGGGAAGCTCCGGTGCGTCCCCGGTCAAAGGAGCGTCAGGATCAGGAGCTTCGGGTATTTCAGGGGCCGCCTCGGGCAGGGGCGTGTCCATTTCATCGTCAGGCGCTTTTATTTCCTCGTTTTTTTCTTCCCTACGAGGGCCACAGACATTGGAGACGGCGGGCCGTTCTTCCTTCTCCTGGCTGATTTTCTGGGCCCAGGCGGGCATACGCTCCTCCCCGTCGTCCGGATAAAATCCCAGATCCTTGGGATTCAGCCCTTCTCCTTCGGAAAACTCCCGTTTGCGATTTCTTGCCATTCCGTTTTACTCCTCGCCTTCCTCCCGCAGGAAGCTGGATTTGCCAATGCGGTGCAAAAGCTCGATATTATCCGCCAGATGCCCGGCGCCCAAGGCGGCGCAGGTCATGGGATCCCGGGCCAGAAGCACCGGCATGTCCAGTTCGGACGCGATGAATTGATCCAGGGCAAACAGCTGGGAAGCGCCCCCCGTCAAATGAATGCCGGACTTGAGCACGTCTCCGGCCAATTCCGGCGGCGTGCGCTCCAGCACATGCTGGATGGCCGCCAGGATGGCCTGGCAGGGGGCCTTCAGCGCTTCATACACCATAGCGGAGGAAATATCCGCCGTCTGGGGCAGATTGGTGATCATATCCCGGCCCCGCACCAGCACCCGCCGCTCCTCCTTGAGCGGCAGAGCTGAGCCCAGAGCCATTTTTACGTCCTCCGCGGTACGCTCGCCGATGAGCATATTGAATTCCCGCTTGATATAAGCGATGATGGCCTCGTCCATTTTGACCCCGCCGATGCGGATGGACCGGGACACCACGATGCCCCCCAGGCTGATCACCGCCGCTTCCGTGGTGCCGCCGCCCACGTCCACCACCATGGACCCCACCGCCTCAAACACCGGCAGGCCCGACCCGATGGCGGCCGCGAAGGGCTTTTCCACTAAATGCAGCTGATTTTCCCGGATACCGGCGAACACAGCCGCCTTGCGAACGGCCCGCCGCTCGATGGGCGACACCCGGCAGGGAATGGTCATAATGGCCCGGGGCTTCACCAGCCGGGAAACGCCGATGGCCTTGCGCACAAAAAACTGCAGCATGGTCTGGGTCATATCGAAATCCCGGATCATGCCGTCGGACAGGGGCCACACCGCCGCCACATCCGCGGACGTGCGGCCCAGCAGCACCCGGGCCTCCTCCCCGATGGCGCGCACGGTATGGCGGCCCGCCCGGTCCGCTACCAAAAGGGAAGGCTCGTTGATCACGATGCCTTTGCGTTTCACATAGATCTGCGTATTGGCCGTTCCCAGGTCAATTCCAATATCCGGCGCGACAATGGCCATGTATATCATCCGTCCATTTCTGTGATAGTAAAAAAGCAATCAAAATGTTAAGGAAGCGGGAAACCGGCCCGCTGGAGCATCTGTCTCACCAGCGCCATGGGCAGGCCGATCACATTGGAATAGCTGCCCTGAATACCGCTTACAAACATGCTCGCCCTGCCCTGCACGGCGTAAGCCCCTGCCTTGTCCATAGGCTCCCCGGAAGCCACGTACCAGTCGATGGCTTCCTCAGTCAGGGGAACGAACTCCACCCGGCTTTCCTCATAGCGGGTTTCCGCGCTGCCCTGGGCGCTGATCAAGCAAACGCCGGTAAACACGGAATGGCTTTCCCCGGACAGGGCCCGCAGCATCCTGCGGGCATCCTCTTCATCCTTGGGCTTGCCCAGCACCTGCCCATCCTGGTACACGACGGTGTCCGCCCCCAGCACAACGCTGCCGGGATGCAGCGCCGCCACAGCCTGGGCCTTTCGCCGGGCGTTTTCCATCACCAGCGCTTCCGGCGCGCCTTGCTTTATTTCCTCCGCGTCGGCTGTGATCACCTGAAAATCCAGTCCTGTATAGGTCATCAATTCGCGCCGCCTGGGAGAGGCCGACGCCAATATCAACGGTTCATTCATCAGTTTTCTTCCTTTCCCGCCGCCCTGGAAATGGGGCGTCAGGATGTCATCTATCTTAAAAACAAAAGCGTATTTGTGTCTGTTCCGTCGTCATCCTTTGCAGAACGCTTTAAGTCACGGACAGTTCCAAGTTCTTAGTTCCATGTTCTAAGCTGATTTCGTTTAATACATAATAGCATAACGATGTTGAAAGACTATTTTGCTTAGAACTTGGAACTTGGAACTATCATACTGATTTAAAGTGTTCTCGGTACGGCTGAACAATTACGCGTACTTTAACCTCTGCCTCCCGGATTCTTCGCAGGATGCCTGATTATTATATCATATTCAGGGCCCCTAAGTACAGACCTTTTTAAACACTCCGAAACAATTTTGTAAAAATGTTATAAATTTTGCTCCTATCGAAAAAACGCCATCAAAAAAACGGCCGCCTTTTTTCCAGGCAGCCGGGGTCAATCATCGACTCGTCATTTCCATCTCCAGGCATTTCCAGTTCTCGTCCAGAATATGGTAATATTCATTTGTCTCCCGGACTGCATCCCGAAAGCCAGCGGTCAGGTAGCAAAACCGGGCGGCAGGGTTATTTTCAAATACACCCAGGGTGATTTTCTCTGCTTTTAAATCATCAAAGGCGAACGATGCCGCCATTTGAAGCATCCGCTTTCCATAGCCCTGGCCGCGCCTTCGGTTGTCCACGATCACGAATCCAAAGCGCACAACGGATTTTTCTTTATCGGCAAAGCGCATGATCAGATGGCCCACCGGCCCATTCTCATCCTCCGCCGTCATGGGAAAAAAGCTGTCGGAATCCGCGAAGGAATCATAATGGCGGTTTAAATCCTCCGCTGTGATGGGATAGGAATCAAACCTGTCGGCGCACCATTTTCTGAAATCCCTTTCACCGCCGATCCAGGAAACAATGGCCGCTGCATCGCATGACTTATACGGCCTGAATCTTAGCATGTCATCTTCCGCCACCTTCCCATGGCCTCCTGCTCAAAGCAGATTTCTCCCCTTCCCCACCGTTCCGCGTCATGGAGGCAGGCAATCAATTGGTCGGTGGTCAATTCCCGCCCGCCGAATTGTTCTTCGCCCACGATGCCTGCCATGCCGTGCCACAGGCAGGCCAGGGCGGCTTCATCCAGATAAGCGTGACGGAGCAGCGCCGCCATGATTCCCGTCAGCGCGTCGCCGCTGCCGCCTTTGGCCAGGGCCGGAGAACCCACGGCGTTCAGGAAAAACTTCGGCTGCCCGTCAACGATTTGGCAAATCACTGTCACATCGCTTTTCAGCACGGCCACGCAATCGTATTTTTCCGCCAGGACCCGGGCGGCTTTCAAACGGTCTGTCTGGATGGTTTGAAGCGGCCATTGCAGCAGCCTGGCCGCTTCCCCCGGATGGGGCGTGATTACGGCGTTTTTTCCCAGCTTCATTTCATGCTTTGCCAGCAGGTTCAGGGCGTCCGCGTCCCAGACGGAGGGCTTTCCCGGGTTCCATAGCTTCAGGATAGACGCCCAGATTTTTTCGCTCTGTCCCAGCCCGCAGCCCACGGCGAACACATCGTAAGCGGGCGGTTTTTTGATTGCTTCGTCGATTTCCATACACATGGCGTTTGGAACCAGGGTTTGCAGGATGGGGATGATTTCTTTCCCGCAGGCAATAGTGGTCAGCCCCGCCCCGGCGGTAACGGCGGCCTTGGCGCACATGGCGGCGGCCCCCGCCATGCCCATTTTGCCCGCGTAAATCAGCACACGGCCATGATCCCCCTTGTGGGCCTGGAGCCTGTTTCGGCGCAAATGGGCCTTCAGCGCCAGCGGCGTATTCACAAGGCAGCCGGACTCCTCCAGCGTTCCTGTCACATAGGTCATTTCCCACAAGCCAATATCCGCGATCACCAGCCTGCCCACGGACTCCCGCCGGGCGGTCAGATACAGGCCAGTTTTCGGGGCGTGAAAGGTGACGGTGGTATGGGCGTGAATCCAGGCCCCGGGCGTTTCGCCCGTTTCTCCGTCGATCCCGCTGGGAATATCCACGGCAATGACGGGCGCATGGGCGTCATAGGCGTCGTTATTTGCCGCAATGATAAGACGGGCCGTCATTTCGTCCGGCGCGCCCCGCAGCCCGGTGCCCAGCAGGGCGTCCACATAGCCGTCAAAAGGATGCAGAAAGCCGTCTTCCTGAAAGGGCAGGTCCTTTTCCTCAAATTCCGGGAGGATGAACAGGTCCATGCCCATTTCATAGGCGTATTTCCAGTTGGTTTTTGCGTCCGGGGTTTTGGGTCCGCCGGTCATATACACCGTTGGAATCCCCTGCCGCATCATGAACAGCCGGGCGGCGGCCAGCCCATCCCCGCCATTGTTGCCCGTGCCGCACAGAAACAGCACCCGCTTCTCCCGGCAGGAGCCCCCCAGGGCTTTTTCCAATTCATCCACCACCGCCTGGGCCGCGTGCTCCATCAAAAGAATGCTGGGCACGCCCAGATCGAAAGCCTTTTGTTCCGTGCGGCGCATTTCCGCCGGGGTCAGCACGTCGTGATATGTCCGGTAGCAATCGTCATACTGCATTGATTCATCCGCCTTTTTATGTTGGCATGGGCGCAGGATCTGCTTTATCCCTTCCGCTCCGCCACGCAGACCGCCGCCGCCATGCCCGCTTCATGGGTGATGGATAAGAAGAAGGAGGAAACATTTCGCTGTTCCGCGATTTGGGCATAGGTTTCCCTGAGTTCATAATAGGGCATGCCCGCCCCATCATGCAGGACGCAAATGTCCTTGAGCTCCCCGGACACGATGCCCGTGCCCAGGGCCTTGGTCAGGGCTTCCTTGGCGGCGAAGATGCCCGCCAGGGACTGAGCCGCTGTTTTGCCCTTGCTTTGAATATAGCTTTGTTCCTCCAAGCTGAAAAAACGGGCGAGGAACCGCCCGTCTGACAGCAATTTTTCCATGCGCGAAATTTCGCACAGGTCGATACCCACCCCCGCGATCATGGCCGGGTAAACAGGAGGGCGTTGGCGATGGCCCGGGCGGTGACCTCCGCGGCGGCAGCGCAGAGCTTGACGAAATTGACTTCGGAATCCGTGCGGCCCGTGGCCAGAGAAAACATCGTGTCGCCGTCCATCTGGGTGTGCACCGGGCGGATGGCCCGGGCCAGGCCGTCGTGGGAAACGTCCGCCAGGCGGTTCGCCTGCTCTTTGGTCAGCTTGCAGTCCACGGCCACCACGCCGATGGTGGTGTTGGTGCCGGGGGCGGGAATGCGAATCTGCTGGGGGGCCGGGGCATGGCCGTACAGCAGCCCTTCCGCCAGAACAGGCGTGCCGTCCGGCATATGGGCGCAGCCCAGCACCTCCCCGGTTTCGGGGTGATACACGTCGCCCACGGCGTTCACCGCCACCACGGCCCCTACCGTTACGCCCTCGGGCAGGGTAATGGAAGCGGAGCCGATGCCGCTTTCCTGGGGCACCGCGCCGGGCACCAGCTTGCCCACCGTGGCCCCAAAGCCCGCGCCGAATTTGCCCTGGCCCATGCCCTTTGCCGCGTTCATGCAGGCGGAGCGGCCCATGGCCGCGTCGGGGCGGATGGAAGGATCGCCTACATTCAAATCAAACAGCACGGCGGCGGGCACGATGGGCACATGCACATTGCCCATATCCATGCCGCAGCCCATCTGCTCCAGATACCGCATCACACCTCCCGCCGCGTCCAGGCCAAAGGCGCTGCCGCCGGAAAGCACCACGGCGTTCACCCGCTCCACCAAATTGCCGGGGCGAAGCAAATCCGTTTCCCGGGTGCCGGGAGCCGCGCCGCGAACGGAAACGCCGCCAACGGCCCCTTCCTTTCTGCACAGCACCACGGTCACGCCCGTTTTGCCCCGTTCGCTGTGGGCCTGGCCCACGCGAATCCCATGCACGTTCGTAATATCGCCGGGATAAGGATTCATCAAATCACCTCATTTGGAATAGCTTTCCGCGTTCTTATCAAAAATCAAACTTAAGCCAAGGGGAAAAATAACGCTGATCAAGGGGAAAAACGAATCCGCCGGAAGGCGGGCACAGCACGCTGCATACACGATTCCTCACAGAAAACAGCAGCCTTCTTCAAAATCTTCTTTCTTTTCCCGGATCAATTGCTCCAGCCGGTTCAGCCTGGTTTTCAGTTCATTGGCTCTTTCAGGCGGCGGGTCGTCGCTGTCCCAATGAATCAAATCGTCCAGATTCTGGGAAATGTCCCGATGCAGCATCCGGCAGAAATCCAGCGTGCTCACATGCAGGTGATGCACGCCATGGCAGGCGGGAGCGCGGCCATCGTCCTCAAAGATCACATAACAGTTCCAGAAGCTGACGGTGCACACCACGCGCCCCGGTTCGCAATAGCCATGAACAGAAAACACGTCCTCCGTTTCCAGGCCGTGAATTGCCTGGGAAAGCCAGTCCATGGCCACGTCGGTCACATAGCTTACATCATAGCCGGTTTCCCCGCTGCCCATCTGAAACAGCGCCCATCCATTTTCCGGCTTTCCCAGCATCGCGCTTTTCTCCTTGATCGAAATCAATCGGTTTCCAGGATCTTTTGAACCGCCTCCGCACGCTCCAAAGAACCGTAAATCAAAATCAATCCCTGGCCGCCGTCAAAAAATTCGTACAGCTGCCCGTCAAAGCCCTCTGCAGATAAAACTTCATTGATCCACCCGATCGCGTCCTCATTGAACCAGTCGCCGTAAAAATCCAGCTCTTTCCGGTATTCATGGTCATTCAAGATAAAGGAAACCGTCGTGGTGCCCTCGGATGGCGGCCGGCCTGTTTCCTGAAGGGAGGCCACATATTTTTCCCAGTATTCCTGCGCGTTGGCAGAATCAATGACAGGCCGTTCATTTTCCTGAATGGTTTCTTTCGCGTCCGTATAGCGGAAGCCCGGAATGATGGCCCCAATCCCTTCCAGGAAATCTCTGTACATCCATGTAATATCAAAGATTTCCGCGTCGAAAGCATACACCTGGTCGGAGGTGCTTGTACGGGCAAAGGTCTTTTCATCAAACGTCCCTGTACCAATTCCCATCAGCAGCAGCCTGGCGAACGAGCCCGCGCTCACCGGCCACCGGCTCTCCTTCGCCCAAGCCTTCGCCTTTTCCACCTCAGAATCCGGTATTTCAAAGCCCAGGCTCCGCAGCGCGGTCACCGCTTCGTCATAGGTCATCGCGCTTTTCTCCTTCGGGGTCAGCAGGCTTTCCAGCTGGCGCAGACCATCAAAGAAGACCTGGGCCCAATCCGTTTCCTCTGCCGGAACAGAAGGGAAGCTGAGCATCAGCACCGCCGCCAGCAGCAGCGCCATCCATTTTCTCATTTTGCTTTTTCTCCCAGCCAGGCAATCAAATCGGCGGTCACTTCATCCCGGTTGATTTCATTGAACAGTTCGTGCCGGGTGTCCTTGTACAGCTTCACGGTCACATCCTCCATCCCTATGTGCCTGAATTGGTCGGCCACCTGACGAACGCCCTTTCCCATCTGGCCTACCGGGTCATGGTCCCCGGACATGAAATAGACCGGCAAATCCTTAGGCATCCCGGCAACGTGCTTTTCATCGGTGAGGGCTTCCAGGCCGCCGAAGAAATCGGCGAAGGCGGAAGCGGTAAAGCAGAAGCCGCACAGGGGATCGGCCACATACTTGTCCACTTCCTTCTCGTCCCGGCTCAGCCATTCAAAGCCGGTGCGGCCCGGGGCAAAGGGTTTATTATTGCCCGCGAAGGCGATTTTGTTGACGAACTCGGCAGGCTTTTTCCGGGGAAACCACTTTGCCATCAGCCGCCCCGCCCGGCACAGGGGACGACCGTAAAACCCGGTGCCGGACAGAATCAGCCCATCCACTTCCTTCCCGTGCTGAATGGCGTACTCCCGGGCCAAGAAGCCACCCATGGAATGGACCAGCAGGAAAAAGGGAATGCCGGGATACTGCATTTTGATATCCTGGGCGTCCGCCCAGGCGTCGTTCAGCAGCGTTTGCCAGCCGTCTTGATCTGCAAAGTACCCCAGCAGCTCGGCCTCTGGCCCGTGGCCCCGATGGTTGCGGCCAATGACCAGATATCCCGCTTCGTTCAGCGCTTTCGCGGTCCGGTCATACCGGTCGATATGCTCCGCCATGCCATGAAGAATCTACACGATGGCCCTGGGTTCAGCCATCGGCTTCCATACCTTGCAGCGTTCCATCATCGAATCTCCCCCTCTTGCGCAAAGGCATTGGAAGCGGCCCAGGCCTGGAATCCAAGCCCATATCCTTCCAATGTACCTTCACGCTGCGATCTCTGATGCTTATTCACTTTTTCCCTATTGACTATTGCCTTTTCCCTATTGCCTGTATCTCCTCTTACACCTGATACAGCCCAACCTTCTTATACACCTTCCGCAGGGTCTTCTGGGCCAGGTAAGCCGCCCGTTCAGCGTTGCGCCCCAGCATGGCGTTCATGCCGTCCTTGTCGGCGATGATGGCGTTATAGCGCTCCTGGATGGGGGTCAGTTCGGCGATGACCGCCTCGGTGACCGCTTCCTTCAAGGCCCCGTAGCCCAGACCGGACAGGGAAGATACCGTGTCCTCCATGCTTTCCTTTTTGAGCACGGACAGGATGGTGAGCAGGTTGCTGACGCCGGGCTTGTTTTCCGGGTCATAGCGGATTTCCCCGTCGCTGTCGGTAACGGCCCGCTTGAGCTTCCGGCGGATATCCTCGGGCTTGTCCAGAACGGCGATGAAGGTATCCTCGGGGTCGGACTTGCTCATTTTCTTGGTGGGCTCCGCCAGGCTCATGATCTTGGCGGTCGCCTTGGGAATGTAGGGCTCGGGGATGGTGAACACGTCACCGTAGATGCTGTTGAACCGCTGGGCGATGTCCCGGCAGATTTCCACGTGCTGCTTCTGGTCGCCCCCCACGGGCACCAGGTTGGTCTGATACAAAAGGATATCGGAGGCCATCAGCACGGGATAATCGAACAGGCCCGCGTTGATGTTGTCAGCGTGCTTGGCGGACTTGTCCTTGAACTGGGTCATGCGGGAAAGCTCGCCCATATAGGTGTAGCAGTTGAGAATCCAGGCCAGCTCCGCATGGGCGGGCACGTGGCTTTGACAATAGATGATGTTCTTGTCCGGGTCCAGGCCGCAGGCCACGTAAATAGCGGCCAGGGACACGGTGCGCTTGCGGAGCTCCGCGGGGTTCTGGCGCACGGTCAGAGTGTGCAAATCCGCCATGCAGTAGAGGCAGTCCGCGTCGTCAAAGAGGGAAAAATTCCGCAGGGCACCGATATAATTGCCCAGGGTAATATTGCCAGAGGGCTGGATGCCCGAAAAAACAACCTTTTTCTTTTCCTGATTTTCCATGATATCATTCCCCTTCTGATCGCATTTTTTCCAATAAATTATAGCATGGTTTTTCGGGGCTGTAAAGCGTGAAAAATATTTGATTCTTTAAGCCGCGTTTAAGGTTTCTATGGATAATGGGGACCGTGGAGGGGATCAGGCGATTCCTTTCCAGGCAAAAGAGCTCGTTGCCCGGAGGGCCGCTGTCCCCCGCAGAGCAAACTTAAAGGAGGAAAGCACATCATGAAAAAAATATTATCGCTGCTTCTGGCCGGGGCGCTGGCCCTGTCGGTGCTTCAGCTCCCGGCGCTGGCGGAAGATCCTTCTGCCGCCGCCATGGCGGCCAATAACGGACGCCTGGTGATCAGCGAAGAAGGCTCCTATACCTTAACCGGCAGCGTGCGCGGCACCGTTTATGTGGACCCCGGCGTGGGCCAAGTGGAATTGATCCTGGATAGCATCAGCGTGAACGGCGGCGAAGAGCCCGCCATCCAGGCGGTCAGCGGCGCATCCCTGAAAATCGTCACTGCGAATGATTCCCAAAACACCGTAACCGGCGGCGGCTGCGCCATCAGCGCCAATGTGCCTGTGACCTTTGAAGGTGCGGGACAGCTCACCGTTTCTTCCGCCGGCACGCCCATCCATGCTTCCAAAGGCTACGCCCTGGGCGGCGGTGAACTGATTTTTCTGGGCGGCCAGGCCATAGCGGCTCCCCAGGCCAGCAACCAAAACAGCTTATCCCTGTCTATGGATGTCAGCGTGCCCGCGGGCGCTTATCTGTCGCTCAAGGCAGACATGGGCAACCCGGTCATTTCCTTCACTGCCGCCCAATCCTTTACCCATCTGCTGGTGAGCAAGCCCTCTCTTTTCCGGGCGGCCTATCGCCTCACCGCCGATGGCCAGCCCGTAAGCGTCAACGGAAACGAACGCTTCGTGCTCAGTGCTGGAGCCAACCGTTTCAGCGCTTCCTTATCTTCCGGGCAGAACGCCGACCCCTGGGAAACCCAGTATACCGAGGCAACCGCTTTTGCTCCTGTTGAAGCCACTGTTCCCATCCTCCCTGCCAGTCAGGAACAAGCGCAGATTGCGGAGGATACACAAACACCTGAAATAGAAACCGATTTGCCCGGCTTGCCTCAAGAAGACGTTCAGCCGGAATTCCCCGCTCCTCCTTCCTTTGACGACGGACAAAGACCTGAAAGGCCCCAGAATGGCGAAAATGCCGATCCCCTTTCCCCGCCACAAATGAACGGCGATCAAGCGCCGGAAATCCCCCAGGGCGGCGAAGGCCAGCTTCCTGCCTTCCCCGGCCATCAGAATTTTCCCTTTGCCCCGGGCGGAAACAGCGGCGAGTATGACACCGCTGATACTCCTTCTGAAATCGTAAAGAGCGCTGCGGAAAACACCGCCGCCAGCCTGGAAGCGGACATGGAAAACGCCATCACTTACGTGATGACGGATGAAGATAATCAGGTCAAGATCTCCGAATCCGGCACCTACGTGGTCACCGGCTCCAGCAGCGACGGCAATATCACCGTGAAGAAGGCCACCACCGGCGTGGTGCTGGTGCTGGAAAACCTGGATCTGACCAGCACCACAGGCGCCACGGTGTCCATCAACAAGGAGGCGGAGGTGCAGGTGATCATTTCCGGCAGCGTGACCTTAACCGACGGGGAGAATCCCGAGGACGAAAACTCATCTGACGCAGAGGTGGCGGACGCCTTTGACGGCGCGGCCCTCAAGATCAAGGCCGATTCTCAGGTGTACGTCACCGGTGACGGCACCCTGACCATCAACGGCAGCGCCAAGAACGGCATCAAGGCGGGCGACAACACCAGCCCGGTGATTGACGGCGGTGTGACCATCAACATCACCGCCGCCAACGACGGCATCAACGGCAATTATGACGTGACGCTGCTGGGCGGCAATTTCACCATCAACGCAGGGGACGACGCCATTCACGCTGACCATATTTTGACCGTTGGGCGGGAGGACGGAACCGGCCCCAGCATCCATGTGACCGGCAGTGAAGAGGGATTGGAGGGCACGGTGGTGAACATCTTCGGCGGCGACATCACCGTGAAAGCCAGCGATGACGGCATCAACGCCGCCAACAGCGACGGGCTGTACGCAGATGAAATGGGCTATGCCGTGAACATGACGGGCGGCAAGGTAACGATCAGCGCCGGCTCAGACGGCATCGACTCCAACGGCGACGTGAACCTGATCGGCGGTGAGGCCGCCATCACCAGCGCCAACATGGGCGGCGAAGCGGGCATCGACTATGACGGCCAGCTGTACATTTCCGATGATTTCATCCTGAATAATAACAGCGGCGTGGCAGGCCCAGACGGTATGCCCGGCCAGATGAACGGTCCATTCGGCCCTGGCGGGGAAACCGGTATGGAGCAGCAGGGCAGCTTCTTTGGCCCCGGCGGAAATCAGGGCCCCATGCCCGGTCAGATGGAAAACGGGCAAAACCAGCAAAGCGGTCCCTTCGGCCCCGGCGGGAACAGAAGCCCGATCCCCGGCGGGCAGCCCATGAATCCTCCCCAGGAAAATGCCGAAGAAGAAACAGTGCAATAAAATATGAGCCAATTCAAAAGGAGCCGGACGAAAACGCCCGGCTCCTTCTTTGTGGATTGTTACGCCCAGATCACGCGCATGAACTTAGGATACACGTCGTCAATAATATTCACGGTGCGCATCATCAGCTCAAAGCAGACCCGGCCGCTGTTTTCGCTGTCGATCACAGCGTCCGCCTGGACGTTCATCCAGTTGTCCTTGTCCAGGAAAAACTTGACCCACCGGAAATCCAGGTTGGCTTCGTTCATGGCGTCCATGACCTCCAGCCTTTTATCGATGGGAGCGACGAACAGCTTGAATACCCGGATCGAAACCGAGCGTCCATCCTGATCGAAAAAGAAATGGATCTCCACCTGGGCCTTTTCGCCTGTTACGCCCAGCAGCAGATGGGATTTGCCATCCTCCGTTTCATCCGCCACGCGGATCTTCCAATCCCGGCTGTTCAGTTCTTCCATGAATTTTTCAGCGGTTTCCAGCATGTTCTCTCCTCCTTTGCTGAATTGTTTCTTCGTTTTTTCCGGGGTACATGAGTAGGATAACACAGGGCTTGCCTGACCAGGTCGCCTTTCAGGCGACAAATATCATTTTCCGGGGAACACTTTTTCAAAGGCATGCACAAGACTCCTCTGGTGTGGATCCAGGAATTGCTCCGCCTGGGCCCGGATATCTTCCGGCACGCCCCAATAGGCTTCCGCTACGCCTCCGGTAACGGCGGCCACCGTATCGCTGTCGCCGCCGATGGAAATGGCATTCCGGATCGCGTCCTCAAAGGATTCTCCTTCCAGGAACGCCACCAAGGCCTGGGGCACGGTGCCCTGGGCGCTGACGTCATAGCGGTATACCGGCCGAATCTCGTCCAGGGTAAAAGACAGGTCGTAATAATGTCCGGTGATATAGTCCCGGATCTCCTGCTTGCTTTTTCCCGTGCGGGCCAAAAACACCGCGGCGGCGGTTGCCTCAGCCCCTTTCATTCCCTCGGGATGGTTATGGGTCACTTCCGTCACCGTCCGGGCCATTTTCAGCGCTTCCTCCAGGGAAGCGGCCGCGAAGCCGCAGGGGCTGACCCGCATGGCGCCGCCGTTGCCATAGCTGTTGTAAGGCTTGGGGGTCTTGGTATAGCGGGCTTTGCGCAGCCATTTCATGAAGCTGCCGCCGTAGCCCGCGTTGGGATAGCGGTTGCCCAGGCGTACCATACATTGGACAGCCTGGCTGCCCAGCATGTCGGGATACTCCCGGGTTTCCAGGATCGCCTGGCCGATGGCCAGGGGCATCACACTGTCGTCTGTCGCCTCGCAGTAAGGCTGAAATAAAGGAAAATCCTTGGTCTTGATGTTCTTGTACTCGTAAATCGAGCCGACGATATCGCCCACAATCGCGCCGATCATGGCGTTCACTCCTTCCGGAATCCTCCTGTGTACCTGATTCCCAATGATATAGTAACACAAACGACTAAAAATTGATATAGCCTGTTAGTTTAAAAAGGAAAAAAGAATGCGTTGACTGATTCCAATATTGCTTTCTCGGAAGGAGTATGGGGGAACCCAGCTCTTTGGCATCCAAAGAACGGGTTCCCCCACAATCTTTTTATATTGAGCTGTTTTGATTATCACGCGTTACCGCTGCTTTTCCGCGGCGCTCATGGCCCGCATGGCGTTGAGGATGGCGATAAAGCACACGCCCACATCCGCGAACACGGCGGCCCAAAGGGGGGCCAGATGCATAACGCCCAGCACCATCACCGCCAGCTTCACCGCCAAAGAAAACACCACGTTCTGCCGCACGATTGCCCGGGTTTTTCTGGCGATATGCACGGCGGTAGAGAGCTTGCGGGGGTCGTCGTCCATGAGCACCACGTCCGCCGCTTCAATGGCGGCGTCGGAGCCCAGCGCGCCCATGGCCACGCCGATGTCCGCCCGGGCCAGCACAGGCGCGTCGTTGATGCCGTCGCCCACGAAGATCAGCGCGCCGTCTTTTCCGCGCTCCTTGAGAAGCCGCTCCACCTGGTTCACTTTTTCATCGGGCAGCATCCCGGCGTGAATTTCATCCACGCCCACTTCTCTGCCCACAGCCTCGGCCACGGAACGGGTGTCGCCGGTGAGCATCACGGTCTTTTTGATTCCCAAGGCTTTCAAATCCTGGATCGCTTGGGCGGAACCCAGCTTGATGGCGTCGGCGATAACGATATAACCCAGATATTTTCCGTCCGCGGCCACGTGGATGACGGTGCCTTCCTGCTTCACGTGGGGGCAGGAAAGCCCTTCCCGCACCATCAATTGTTCGTTGCCCACAGAAACCGCCCGGCCGTTGACCTGGGCGCGGATGCCATGGCCGGAAATCTCCTCCACGTTTTCCACCGTCCAGGCGCTGATATCCTTCTGGCAGCCCTCCCGCAGGGACAGGGCGATGGGATGAGTGCTGAACCGTTCAGCGGCAGCGGCCAGGGCCACCAATTCTTCTTTGGTTCCCTGAACCGCTTCTGTGTGCACGATGGAAAATTCGCCCTTGGTGAGGGTGCCCGTTTTATCCATGACCACGGTATCGGCTTTGGCCAGCGTTTCCAGGTAGCCCGCGCCCTTCACCAGAATGCCCCGGCGGGACGCGCCTCCAATGCCGCTGAAAAAGGTGAGAGGCACCGAAATGACCAGCGCACAGGGACAGGAAATGACCAGGAAGGTCAGGGCTGATTTGATCCATTCACCCCAATCGCCCCCAAAGAACAGCGGCGGAACCAGCGCCGCCAGCAAGGCCAGCCCCACCACGATGGGCGTATAGTACCGAGCGAAGCGGGTAATGAACCGGTCGGCATGGGATTTGTTTTCTCCGGCGTGCTCCACCAATTCCAGAATGCGGGCCACGGTGGAATCCTCATAAGCGTGGGTGACGCGGATGCGCAGCAGGCCGTTCAGGTTGACGCAGCCGCTTAAAGCGGTGTCCCCGGGCTTTACCTGCCGGGGCGCGCTTTCGCCGGTGAGGGCCAGGGTATTCAAGGAAGAAGCGCCCTCAATCACCGTGCCGTCCAGGGGCACCTTTTCCCCGGGCCGCACCACGATCACCTCGCCCACCCGCACGAAGGAGGGAGAAAGGGTTTCCACCCGTCCGTCCCGCTCCACCTGGGCGGAATCGGGGCGGATGTCCATCAGCTCCGCAATGGAATCCCGGCTTTGGTCCACCGCGTAATCCTGAAACAGTTCGCCGATTTCATACAGCAGCATCACCGCTACGCCCTCAGCGTAATCCCCCAGGCAGAAAGCGCCTAGGCTGGCCACGGTCATCAGAAACATTTCGTCCAGCGGCTCCAGCCGCATAAGGCTCTTTACCGCCTCTGTCACCACCGGATAGCCTACCACCAGATAAGAAACCGCCATGATCCCGATTTTCAGCCAGTCCGCCATAGGAAGAAGCAGCCCCAACAGCAGCAGCGCCGCGCTGATGCCGATCCGGATCAGGGTGCTTTTTCGTTCCCCCGCTTCCCCGCCGTGCTCGTGCCCATGGTCATGGCTGTGGCCATGATCGTGATGGTGCTCTTGGCCGTGCTCATGTTCGTGCTCGTGATGGTGCTCATGTTCATGATGATGTTCATGTTCATGTTCTTCCCCGTTATGGCAATGCTTGCAGCTCATATTCTCCGCCTCCGCTTCTTTTTTCATCTCTTTGGTTCAGAGAATTCTTTATCTCCGGATTGGTTTCTTTACTCGCACAGGTGCTCCATGCCGGTGCCGATAATGGTGCGCACATGGTCGTCAGCCAGGGAATAAAGCATGGTCTTTCCTTCCCGCCGGAATTTCACCAGCTTGTTAGCCTTCAAAACCCTGAGCTGGTGGGAAATGGCGGAAGGACTGATGCTGAGCAATTCGGCAATATCTCCCACGCACATTTCCGCCTCAAACAGCACATACAGAATTTTGATCCGGGTGCTGTCGCCAAATACCTTGTACAGCTCCGCCAGATCATAAAGCAATTCCTCATCCGGCATCTGAGCGTTCACAGAAGAGATCAGCGCGGTATGCGCTTCCTCCTCAGGCTCCTTTTCCGGCAACTCCTTTTCCATGCTCATGTTGTTCATCCTTTCATCTGAACATCTGTTCAGATGTTATGATACACAAAACACCCTTGATTGTCAAGGGTGTTTTGCAAATTTTGCTTATTCGGTATATATCAGATAAATCTTCCGGTATTCTTCTTTATTTCGCGGGCACAAAATCCAGGTCACTCAGGAAATCCACGCACATCTGAATCTGGTTTTCGGACAGGGTTTGGGTTTTGCCCTCGGGGTTGGGGGTCATGACAAACTCGATTTCATAGCCCTTGTACACGGAGAAAATGTCCACAAAATCCGTATCGCTGCCCACTTCCTTGGCGATGAGCAGCTTGGTGCCATAGGCGGTATTCCGGTACGAAATTTCTACCTCGTTGGATTCCGCATAGGACTCCTCGATCCGCTGGAGATCTTCTTCCGTCAGATCGTTCATCCGCTCCACATTGGCATACATTTCATTATAGGCAACCGTCAGATACAGCATGGGCTTTTCCTTATCGCCGGACAGGATAGACGCCACGATCTTGGTGCCGCGCATGTTCACCACCTGCAATTGATATCCCTCGGGCAGCTTGCATTCCAGGGTAAACTCCCCGTTAATATTCAGTTTGCCCAGGTTTTCCTTGGACTGAACGGCAGGCTCGGAGACGGCGCCCAGCACATTCACAAAATTCTTGCTGATGTAGCCGGTTTTGCCAGTTTCCATGTCAATGGCCTGATACCATTTATCCGTTTCGCCAACGGCTTTCAGCTCCCGTCCGTCCGGCAGGGAATCCACCCGGTTCGTGGACGCGCTGGGGCCCACCCGCAAATTCCCCCAGCCGGAAGCCCGGGAAGCGCGCACGGTGAGCAGCAGGGGCTTTTCCAGCATTTTGGCGCTGGCCAGCTGGCGGTTCAGCTCCTCCAGGGTCTTGTTCTGCTCCTCCTGATTTTTTTTCTGTTCCGCCTGGGCCGCCCTTTGCTCCGCCCGCTTCTGGATATCGGTAGGGCGGGAGCTGACCAGATACCGGGTCATCACGTAGGCATAGCCTTTTTCGGCTTTGTAGTAAGTGATGCAGGACCAATCGGGATACATGATCACCGGGCCTTCCACGGTCACCTGAGCGCCATACTCCAATTGGCCGATCACATTGTTGCCCAGCATGGGCTCCTGGCGCACGTTCAGAACACCGCCGTTTTCCGTATACACATACATGGTCTTGGGGTAATCGTCCATATTGATGCCCATGAGTTCCTCAATAGACATGTAGCCAGGTTCGTCTGCATGCTCATCCTCCGGGGCGGACCGGGCCAGCCCGGCGGGCATCAGGGACAAAAGCAGCACAGAGGCCAGCAGCAGCGCGATGATTTGCTTTTTCATGGTTTGATTTCCTCCTTTTTTCATGAACGGTTTTCAGACCGTTGCTTTTTTCTTTCTATCGTTCAGAGGGGCTTTTATTCCACCCGGATGATAAATTTCACTTCATAATCCTGCTTTGCGCTGAATTGATGCTCCCTGGCGATGGCCGGGCCGCAGGCGCCGGTGCCGATGCCCTGCTGGAAGGCCTGGATGGTGACGTAAGTGCCGGTACGCTTTTCATCCTCCCGGTGACGCATGGAAAGCAAAGCCCGGTCGGTGTACGGCTTGATTCCCAGTTCAAAGGGCTTGTCCACCGCTAAGAAGGTAACTTTCGTCTTTCCGTCAGAAACGCTGGCCCGGGTGCTGTCGCAGCGGTTGCCGCTTTCCTGGGGACGGAGGTTGGGCTCGGTCATGTCCTGGACGCGGCAGGAAACCGTGCTGATGGGGAACTGATCCTTCATGTCGATGTAGCTCTCCCCCGCGCGGCCGGTATATTCCACCTGGTCAAAGGAGGCATCCAGGCAGAAGGTTTTTCCGAATCGGGGCAGGATGCCGCCGCCCTTGTTCAGGTGGATTTTGCTTGTGACCAGGATGCCCTGTTCGCAGCCCTCGTAGGTATCGGTGACGGTGAAAGACGCCTTTTTATTTGTCACCTGGGAAATGACCCTGTACCCAAACGGGATTTGCTCGCAGGACATCACCTGTTCCCGCTGGGCGGCGAAAGGCTTCATGGTATCGGAGAAGAAGGGGTCGGTGTCGTTGTCCGTTCCGGCACGGTACAGGATGGTGCTTTCCTCAGCGGAGGTAAGCGTTTTTTTGCCGTTCAAACCGATGCGCAGCTTTTCATCCTTGATTTCACAGCCTTCCGGCAGGGGCCGGTCGGCGGACACATCCGGCACTTTCAAAGAAAGGATCAATTGTTCCTCGGCGATCGGTTCAGCGCAGCCTGCTTTCCGGGTGGTGACCACGGCGGTCTGCACCCCGTCGATTTCTTTCCCCACGGGCAGCTTCACCGTCGCTTTGGTCATGGGAGCCACGTCGGGAGAAATGGTGTTGACAGTTCCATCGTTCCAGGCGAAGGTCAGTTCATACTGGTTGGCGTTGGTAAAGGCGGTGGTGTTGAAGATTTCAAATTGCCCGCCGCCCTGATAAGTCACCCGGATGGGCCGGTAAATGAACCGCATGATCTTCGCCCCGGTGGAGGGAGAGCGGTCGGGGTAAAACAAGCCGTCCACGCAGAAGTTGCCGTCGTGCTCCCATTCGCCGTGGTCGCCGCCGTAGGTGTAGGAGCCGTCGGGGTGCAGCACGGCGTGGTCCACCATCTCCCACACGCAGCCGCCCATCAGGTTGTCGTAATTGTAAATCTCCTGCCAATAGGCTTCTGTATTGCCAGGGCCGACGCCCATGGCATGGGCGTATTCGCAGAGGAAATAGGGCTGGTCGTTGAGCCGCTTTTGCTTGCGCCGATGCTCGCCCACCTCATGCACCTTCTGGACGGAAGGGTACATTTCGCTGCCCACATCGTAGGCAACGCGCTTGCAGTGGACGGCGCTTTCGTAGTGCACAGGCAATTTGGAATGAGCTTTCAGGTAATCGTACATGGCGTCGGTGTTGTTGTAGCCCCCCGCCTCGTTGCCCAGGCTCCACATGAAGATGCTGGTATTGGCATGCAGCTTGTCCCGCTGGTACAGGCGGGCGATGCGGTCCAGGTACCGGGGCTGCCATTTGGGGTCGTGGCTGATGGTGTTGTAGGTGCCGGTGACCTGCATGGCGAAGGTGCCGTGGGTTTCCAAGTCGTTTTCATCCACGATGTAAATGCCGTGCAGGTCGGCCAGCTCCAGCAGCAGCGGGTCCGGGGGATAATGGGAAGTGCGGATGGTGTCCATATTGAAGCGCTTGCAGGTCAGGATGTCGTTTTCAATTTCGTCCGGGGTCAGGGTATAGCCGTTCCGGCAGCTGGTATCGTGGTGGTTGACGCCCTTGAACTTGATCTTTTTCCCGTTGACGCGCAGCACATCCCCCTGGATTTCCACGGTTTTAAAGCCGATGGATTCCTTCACACACCCGGTAGGCGTTTCAAAATACACATTGTACAGGGTGGGCGCTTCCGCGTTCCATTCGGTCACACGCAGGTTTTCAAACACCGCTTCAGCCTTGCGGTTCCGGGTTGGAACGGTTTTCTTTTCCAGGATGCCGTGGCCTTCCAGCGTGAAGGTCACTTCCGTGTCGGCACAGGCTTCCGCGGTCAGGGTGAGCCTGTAGGCGTCTCCCGTTTTTTCGGTGACGGCGTTCACATCCCAAAGATCCGTGGGCTCGTCGATTCGCAGCAGCACGTCCCGGAAAATGCCGTTGTTGCGGAACATGTCCTGATCTTCCAGATAGGTTCCATTGCACCAGCGATGCACCACAACCACGAGCTCGTTTTTCCCCTGAGTCAGGATGCCCGATAGATCGAATTCGGCAGTGTTGTGGCTGCCCTCGGAATAGCCCACGAACTGGCCGTTTACGTACAAATCCAGGCAGCTGGCCACGCCCAGAAAGGAAATAGTGTATCGCTTGCCCGCGTCCTGAATATCCAGGAAGCGGCGGTAAACGCCCACAAAATTGTATTGGTCGTCCGGCTTTTTCCACCGGGGCATCACCTTCTGGTCCACCCCCAGCCAGCTGAACACCGTGCCCACCTTTTCCGTGGTGGGGATAACGGGGGGCTTAAAGGGGAACTGATAGCGGATGTTCACATAGAAGGGCTTATCGTAGCCCCGGAACTGCCAGCAGGAGGGCACGTCGATGGTATCAAATTTGACAGCGCCGGTGTCCAGGGTATCCGGCAGACCGGACGGAACGGGATAAAACTTGAAATCCCAATCGCCGTTCAGGCACTGCACCTTGGAGGAGCGATACCGCTTTTCCTTTAAAGATACTTGATCCGCTTCCTCGCGGCTGGGATACGGAATAAAATAGCTGCGTCCCGGCAGCTTATTCACTTCATAGACGGAAAAATCATGGTAGTTTTCCAGATTGAGCTTATATTGCATCGGCGCGCCCCCATTCTTTACAGTATTTCAGCAGAAGCAAAAGGCTTCTATTTGATCAACGCTTGTTTCTTTCAATAAAATAATAGCCCGAAAACGTGCGTTCGTCAATGACAAATTCACTGATCCAGCAGAAAAAAAGCAAATCATCAAATAAATATCGCCGCCGCAGAGATTATTTCCACGGCAGCGAAAAAAGAACAAACGAGTTAAATGCCCGGCGTGGGCGAAGGCTGAGCGGGCACGGGCGTCCAGCTGTAGGATTCCGGGGTCGGCGCAGAGGTGGGCCGTGGAATGGGCGTAGGCGCCTGGGTGGGCAACGGCGTGGGCGTAGCGTGCAGCCCCTTCACCGCCCAGGCGATGGCATCCACGGTTTGCACATCCTCCCCGTCTTTGGTCTTTAAACCCCTG